>JQIA01000060.1_pt1 | contig 45726 bp, 47 predicted proteins | sample 811431 | NCBI WGS metagenome assembly JQIA01 (sample SAMN02998118, study PRJNA258478) | marine sediment metagenome | biome: marine; feature: seafloor; material: sediment; isolation source: oil-polluted sediment collected from 3 locations (0.5 km, 0.7 km and 0.9 km)... | place: USA: Gulf of Mexico ...
CATCTACTTCGCTTTAGTGATTGGCCAGACTTTTGATGTACAACAGGTACTACTTCAAGCCTGGCCAATCACTAAATCTTGTATATGGAACCTTTTCCTTAGCCATATGAATACTTTTTTACGAGAGCATCTTTTTTAATTGAAACAGGAATGGCTACCAGATAATGACGGAAGAAAACAAAAACACAGCCAGTGATAATAAAAAGATACTTGGGGAAAAACTCTCAATTGTTTCATCAGGTCCAGGTGTATACCTGATGAAAAACAACAAAAGTAAAATTATATATGTCGGCAAAGCAAAAAACCTTCAAAAAAGACTGACTTCATATTTTAAACGTTCTGACTACAGTGATTTAAAAACAAGCGTTCTTGTTAATAAAATCTCGGCATTTGATACAATAGTGACAGAGACAGAACAGGAAGCTTTGATTTTAGAGGCTAGCCTTATAACAAAACACAAACCGCAATATAATATTATATTAAAGGATGATAAGAAATACCCGTCGTTAAGACTTGATATTAAAACAGATTTCCCAAATATAACCATTCACCGAAAGGTTGTAAAAGATGGCGCTCTATACTTTGGGCCCTATACGTCTTCGGGTGCTTTAAACCAGACATTAAAAATTATAAACAAAACATTTAAATTAAGAAAATGTAAGAACAATGCGTTTAAAAAACGGTCGAGACCCTGCCTAAATTATCAGATTGGATTGTGCCTTGCCCCTTGCTGTAAAACTGTCGATAAAAAAAAGTATGATAAAATAGTTAAAGAAGTTACCTTGTTTCTCAGAGGCAGAACCCCCGAACTGATTAAAACTTTAAAATCCGAGATGGTTAATCTTGCAGAAATGGAACTGTTTGAAGAAGCCGGGCAGTTGAGAGATAAAATTTTTGCATTGGAGAAAATTCTTGAAAAACAGGTTGTTGTTTCTAATGATCTTGTTGATAGAGATGTAATTGCTATTACCAGGGGAGAGCAGTTTTCACTTGTTACTGTTTTATCAATTACAGGCGGCATTTTAACAGGATCAAGGCATTTTAAATTTACTGAAACCATAGCAGATGATTCTGAAATCATTGATACTTTTATTAGACAGCACTACGAAAAATCTCCAAATATTCCTGCAGAAATATTAATTATGGCCGAACCTGATGGCATTGAACTTTTGGAAGTATGGCTTACAGAGTTAAGAAATAGGCGTGCACACATTATAAAACCATTGAGAGGGGATAAGGCTAAGTTGTTAAAATTGGCCGTTAAAAATGGCGCTAAGGAGCTCGAAGAGAGAGTAGCACAGGGTCGTCTTTCTATGGAGATGCTTATACGGCTTAGAAATGTATTAAAAATGGATAAAATACCAGAACATATAGAATGTTTTGATAATTCAAATATCTCGGGGACTGACCCGGTTGCCTCGATGGTTGTCTTTAAGAATGCAGTTGCGCATAAGCCATTATATAGAAAATATAAAATAAAAACAGTTGAGATACAGGATGACTACTCTTATATGGCAGAAATTCTGTCACGGCGGTATGGAAAATCAGACGAGGAACAACCTTATCCGGATCTTCTGATTGTTGATGGTGGTAAAGGACAGTTAAATATAGCTGTTTCAATAATGAAGGAGCTTGGTATTTACGGTGACTTTGACATAATTGGCATCGCAAAAAAAGATGAAACAAAAGGTGAGGAATATGATAAAATATACAAACCCTTCCGCTCTAATGCAATTAACTTCAACAGGGAAGGTGAACTCCTGCTTTTTTTACAGCGAATACGTGATGAAGCCCATCGGTTTGCGATAACGTTTCACAGGGCACAGCGAGATAAAAAAACAACACTTTCAGTGTTAGACTCAGTTGCTGGTATTGGCCCAAAAAGAAAATCTGCACTATTAAGATATTTCGGCGGCATCAGTCACATCAAGAAAGCAACGGTTGAAGAATTGTTAAAAGCCGATGGAATGAACAAAAAAACAGCAGAGGATGTTTTGGCTGCTTTAAATTCAAATTGATGACGAGTGAATAAGAATTAAAACTGATATATCAATTGAGGAGATTAAATTCGAATGGACTTACTGATCTGGACGGGGATTCTAATTATAAGTGTGACAGTACTGGTGATAGCTTCAGATTATTTTGTTTTAGGCGCTGAAAAAATTGGACTTGGTTTTGGTATGTCCCCATTTCTTGTGGGCGTTTTTATTGTCGGTATAGGAACCTCATTACCAGAGCTTGTTTCTTCAATCGTTTCTGTTTATACAAACCATTCTGAGATTGTGATAGGGAATGTTTTAGGTTCCAATATAACAAACATTTTTCTTGTTTTAGGCGTTGGGGCAATCGTTGGCTCAAAGTTTAAACTTAGCTATGATCTGATGCGTATTGACCTGCCTTTTCTATCCGGCTCATCTATTCTTCTTGCTTTTATGATATATGATAAACACTTCTCTACAGGTGACGCTGTAATTTGTCTTGTAGCGCTAATAGCCTATTTTTTTACAACGGCTGGTCAGGAAAGTGATAATAAATCAAAGGATGAGAGAAGTAGTATTAGAGTTCTTGATTATATTATTGTTCTTGTCTCTACAACTATGATTTTTGGAGGGGCAAAGTTTACGGTTGACTCAGTTGTTAAAATATCAGAAATTCTTGATATTGGTTCAGAAATAATCGCTTTAAGTGCAGTTGCACTTGGAACATCGCTACCAGAAGTTATGGTTTCGATTTCTGCGGCCAGAAAAGGCAAGGGTGACATGATTGTTGGAAATATTATCGGTTCAAATATTTTTAATACATTTGGTGTTATGGGTATTGCTGGAATCACTGGAAAGTTAGTGATCCCGGATAGTATTCTGTCATTTTCGCTACCTGTTTCGATTGCCGCGGCTTTTATGTATTTTATCATAACAAAGAATCAGGAAGTAAACAGAAATGAAGGAAATATTTTAATTATTTTCTATTGTTTTTATATTCTTGCTTTGTTTGGGATAGTTTAAGGGCTTGTAAAAAAATAAGGTGGCTAATATTGCGATTGAATCGTATCAAGATGCAAGGTTGGCCATATTATTTTCTTACATGCCCAAAGCTATAATCTATTGTTTTTCCTTATTTCAAACAGCTGGGCATTGTGAATGAATTTATTTAGCGCCTCTTCACTTTGCTGCAATAAATTTTGGAATGAAACACCTGCAAATCCACTTATCTCGTTGTGCTCGCTGTTTGTTCTAACGATGAATATTTCGCTTTCTAATGTTAATATTTCTTCTTTGTCCTCAGTGCTTTTAAGCAGCAACCCGACGTTTGCAGGTGAATTTTTTGATATATCTAATAAAGGGTTCCTGTTTTTTTTTATTTTTTTGGGTATCAAAAATCCAATGCCTGATATTGAAATATCGAAGACTTTAAAATGTACCCCAGAATAAAATTCCTTACCCTCGTATACTATCTTTCCAATAACATTATGAGTCAAATTAGGTTTAAATCTAAATGCAGCCCTTATATTCATTTCTAACAGTGGCTCCTGAAGTTCCAGTAAAAGAGCCTGAGTTCTGTTATCATTTGCAAGTTTATATTTATCAATCAGTTTAATTATCCTGCATAAATACCCTTTTCTTATTTTAACGGAGAGCTCATTTGAAATGAGTGAGCTTATATGCATCGTTTCAAATTTGTATTCAGACGAAATTTTTCTTTGTGGCTGAGCAACAACAACTTTATTATTGTCCTGTTCAAAAATAATCGACGGTTTAACAAGTGGCGACATTGACGAAAGGTTAAAGATCAGATCGACGCCGATACCCGGTTTTAAAATACTGGAAATCTGTTTAGTCATATTCACCCAAATGTTAATTCATTATCACAAATGTCGTTATTGACGGTAACATGAAACACTGAACATTAGCATATGAATTGATAAAATGTAAATTTATAATTTAACTTAAAATTGAATTAAATCGTAAGAAAAGATATACGGAGAGGGTGAAAACATTAACCCGTAATATCAATTGATATTACGGGTTAATAGGAAGAACTATTACTTCTAAGTATAAAATAAAATTCTTATTTTAAAGAATCTTTAAGAGCTTTTCCTGGTACAAACTTGGGCACTGTTCTTGCTGCGATGTTAATTTCTTTACCAGTCTGAGGGTTTCTACCTTTTCTTGCTTTTCTATCAACAGTTTTGAAAGTTCCAAAACCAACAAGTGTAACCGTGTCTTTTTTTGATAGTGCATCTGTAATAGTTGCAATAACACAGTCTACTGCTGCCTGAGCTTCTTTCTTTGAGCCAACCACCTTAGCTACTTCATTAATTAGATCACCTTTGTTCATGCTTACAATCTCCTTTTGATAATGGGCGTTAAATTACACTAGCTCTTTTTAAATAAATCAGAAAATATAAAAACCGATAATTTTACTTATTGAGGTAAGGATAATTACCTCAGAGAATAATCTTAATATTTGCAAATGATTGAATAACAACCCTTTGCGTGTTAAAACTACTTTCTTGCCGCAGTTGTGTCAAGCAATAAATTAATATTTGACGAAAAAAAACAGTATTCTAAACAATTCGTAAGCTCTGTTAATGCTGTAAAATCAGCTGATTGGTTTTGTTTTACTCGTTTATATACTGTAAATCATAGGTGAATGTTAAAAATGTTACACGGTTTAAATAAGTATATAAAACAGTGTGTTAATAATTTTTTATCGTATTTTCAAAATTTGTTTCACGACAAAAAAAATCACGAGAGATTTTTAGAGATATCTTGTGATTTTCCCCAAAATAAAAAAAGTATAAAAAGTTCGAAAAATCTCTATTTATTAAGGTTGAGTGCTTTTTTGGCCTCTTCACTGCTTTCATAAATATGTGAGGCCACATTCCTGTTCTGTAAAGCTTTACCCAGTTTTAATCGCAAAAAAGCACTCGTTGTATATCTGGTTACACCCGAGTAGTATTTTTTTACAAGGTTTCCAACCATGGTAGTGTATTCATCAATTAATTCCGGATTAATAACAAAATTATCGTAATTAACAATTGTAAAAACTTTTTTATTCAAACCTGATAGTTTATTTTCTACAAGAATCTTAATATTATTTACATCATCAATTGACTGTACAGAGAGTCCTTCAAAATTAACAAAGAAAAAGTTTTGTGTTTCGTCATAGTTAAGTCTCTCCTTAAGCTCTATGGAAAGGAGCTGGCTTTTTAAACCTATTGGTTCAATTGAAAAAATTCTTTTATCCATTAATAGGGGTTCTTTCAACATTAATGGTTTAAAATCCATATGAGCTAAAATATCTGTCTCAATATCAATGCCAGGTGCGACTTCAACAAGTTCCATGCCATTTTGTGTATAACTGAAGACACACCTTTCCGTAATAAACAAGACCGGCTGCTTATTTGAAACTGCAAAATCGCCACTGAATGTTATCTGTTCAACAGTCTCTATAAACTTTTTAACTTCACCTTCGCTTTGAATTGAAAGTTGCGAATTGCTAATCTCAATTTTTAATCCTTTCGCAGTAAATGTTCCTACAAAAACTATTTTTTTTGCATTTTGGCTAATATTAATAAAACCACCTGCGCCAGCTATTTTAGGACCAAATTTACTGACGTTAAGATTACCATTTTTATCAGCCTGGGCCAGTCCCAAAAATGCTATGTCGAGACCACCACCATCGTAAAAGTCGAATTGTTCGGGTTGGCCGATAATTGATTCAGCATTGGTACCTGCTCCAAAGCTTAAGCCACCTGCCGGAAGTCCGCCTATTAGACCTGGTTCAGCAGTAAGAGTAATAAACTCCAGTATTTTTTCTTCATTTGCGATAGAAGCAATGCCCTCAGGCATGCCAATGCCCAGATTCGTTATGCTGTTAGCCTTCAGTTCAAGGGCCGCACGTCTTGCAATGATTTTTCTTTCTGTTAGAGGCATTGGCTCCAATGACTGCATCGGTACTTTAATTTCACTGCTAAAAGCTGGGTTGTAGACAGTATCAAACGTCTGCATATGGTTCTCTGGTTTTGATATAACAATACAGTCAACAAGTATTCCCGGTATCTTAACAGATCGGGGGTTTAATGAGCCGCTTTCTGCAATTCTTTCAACTTGTACAATCACAAATCCGCCTGAATTTTTCGCTGCTGTTGCAATAGCGAGGGATTCAAGTGTAAGGGCTTCTTTTTCCATGGTTATATTGCCATTAGTGTCAGCAGTTGTACCCCGTATAACAGCTATATCGACAGGTAGTGTTCTATATGAAAGATATTCTTTATCATCGAATGAAATAAGCTCGACAATTTCTTCTTTTGTTTTCTTATTCAGTTTGCCGCCTTCTATTCTGGGGTCAACGAAAGTATGCAGTCCAACAGTCGTTATTGTTCTTGGCTTATTTGCAGCAATATCACGATACATATGTGATATCACACCCTGTGGAAGATTATACGCTTCAATTTCGTTTTCCTGGGCAAGTTTCTGAAGTTTTGGTACAAGCCCCCAATGTCCGCCGATAACTTTTTTTAATAACCCTTTATGACCTAGATGATTTAACCCTTTTTCTTTACCATCACCCATTCCAGCAGCGTAGATAAGTGTTAGGTCAGAAGGCTCCCCACCATTTTTATAGCTTGTCTCGATTTGGATGGCAATTTCTTCAGGAAACCCTATGCCAACAAAACCACCAAAAGCGATAGTGTCTCCTTTTCTGATTATTTTGACAGCATCCTCTGAAGAAACCACTTTTCCCTTTTTAGCTTTCATCGGAGTTAATGTCGACAGCATTGGATGTGTATTGTCTTGTCTCATTTTCATACTTCTCCAGTAATGTTAAGCGCTCAAAAAACAAAACTTACAACTTTCTACTTGGTTAGTTTTTGAAAAATTAACTTTTGATTTGAGCAACATATTAGTGTAAAGTTTATTTAATGTTTGGAATACAAAAAAATGATTTAATACTATAACAGGAAGGGCATATGGATGCAAATCTTGTAAATCCTTTTATTGAAGCAACATTGAGCGTTTTGGAAACCACAGCTTCGACTGAAGCCAATTTGGGGAAGCCATTTTTAAAACGTGAATCAAAAGCACTGGGTGACATTACCGGTGTTATATCCTTATCTGGAGAATTTAATGCAACAATTGCTTTAAGTTTCACTAAAGATGGCATTCTTTCTATTGTCTCAAAAATGTTTGGTGAAGAATTATCTGAATTAAACGATGAAATTAAAGATGCTGTTGGTGAAATATCTAACATGGTTTCAGGTCAGGTGACAAATAACATTTCGACTTTAGGAGATTCCCTTAAAGCTGTACTTTCAACAGTAATACTGGAACAGGATCATTCAATTCCTCACATAGGTCAATTTCCGGTTGTAGCATTTCCGTTTGAAACAGGAACTGGTGCTTTTACGATAGAAGTGTGTTTTGAAAAAAAGTAATTTTAAAAACCTGAATAATTTAAATACCATCGGATAACCTCTTCACCAAAAAAAAGATATAAAACGGCTCCGGCCGATAGAAATGGACCAAATGGTATTGCAAGTTTCATATTATTACGGGTGGCTACCATAACGCATAACCCAATGATTGTTCCAATCGCAGAGGCCGCAAATATTGTAAAAAGAATACCTTGCAACCCCACAAGTCCGCCAATCATTGCGAGGAGCTTGATATCTCCACCCCCCATACCTTCGTTTTTAGTAATGAGCTCGTATGACCATGCGACTAAAAGGAGTGAACCACCACCAGCAAGAATACCGATGACTGATTTGATCAGTGCGTCAGTTATTGATGGAGAGGGAAGAAACAAGGCGGCAATGAAAAATACTGGGATTCCCGGTAGTGAAATTACATCAGGAATAATCTGGTGATCTATGTCAATAAAGGTTATTACAATAAGAGTTGAGATGAAAATAACATAAATCAGAAATTCTATTGAGAGCCCGAATTCCATGTAGGTGAAAAGCCACATGGTCCCAGTGAATAACTCAGTCAAGGGGTAGCGTGGAGATATTTTTGTTTTACAGTTTCGACATTGCCCTTTGAGTAACAGGAAACTCAGGACAGGAATATTGTCGTATCCTTTAATGAGGGTTTTACAGTTTGGGCATGAAGATCTCGGCTTAATGATTGATAATGACTCCGGGAGTCTGAAAATACAAACATTTAAAAAACTTCCAACACATAAACCATATATAAAGACGATAAAATAAATTTGCAATTCGGTAAACATGAGTAATCCTGATTATTAAAACGTGGATGTTAAGCCTGACGGTCTTTGTCAATATTGGTAAGACTAAAGATTATTCTTAAAAAAATCAAGTCAGATGTTGTAAATCAGGAAAAGTGTTATATATTAGTCAAAGTAAAGAAAAAATAAGCTTAAATTAAATATTAAATCCTATCAGGAGATAAAATGGCTCAGACAGATAATGACGATCTGATAAATATAATTGAAGATGATACAAGTGAGTTTGAAATCCCGGAAATACTTCCAATGATGCCGGTACGTGATGTTGTTATTTTCAATGATATGCTCTTACCACTATTCATAGGCAGAGAAAAATCTTTAAATGCGGTAAACGAAGCTCTTGAAAATGATAAATTTTTATTTCTGGCAGCACAGAAGGATTCATCTGATGAAGATCCAGAGTCGGATGATGTTTATAAAGTTGGAACTGTTGCTAAAATCTTAAGAATATTAAAACTTCCTGACGGAAGAATGAAGACTCTTGTACAAGGTATTGGTAAGGGGAAGATCGTCCGTTACACAAAAAAGAAAGCATTTTACAAAGTTAAAATTGAAATTATAGCTGAAGAAAGTGAAGTCGAAATTGATTTGAAATTAGAAGCTTTGATGAGAAATGTTTGTGAACAGAGTGAAAAGATACTTGCGCTGAGAGGAGAATTGAGTGGGGAAATTTCTACTGTATTAGGTGGAATTGAACTTCCCGGAAAACTTGCGGATCTTGTTGCCTCAAACCTCAGGTTGAAAGTTGATGAAGCTCAGGCTATGCTTGAAGAACTTGACCCCGTTAAAAGGCTTTCAGATATTAATGAATACCTTACCAGAGAGGTTGATCTTTCAACGGTGCAGGCAAAAATCCAAACCGATGTTCGTGATGAAATATCTAAGACTCAACGGGATTATTTTCTAAGAGAGCAGGTTAGGGCGATTCATAAAGAACTTGGCGAGATGGATGAAAAAATAGTCGAAATTGAAGACTATAAAAAAAGTATCGCAAAGGCTAAAATGCCGGAAGAAGCTCATAAAGAAGCGCTTAAACAGTTGCGACGTCTTGAGCAGATGCACCCGGATTCTTCAGAATCATCTATTGTAAGGACATACCTTGACTGGATGGTTGAACTTCCATGGAGCAAGTCTACAAAAGATTACCTCAATATTCAAAATTCCAAAAATCAGCTTGAAAAAGAACATTATGGATTAGATAAGATAAAAGACAGAATTCTTGAATATTTGAGTGTCCGAAAGTTGAACCCGAAGATGAAAGGTTCAATTTTATGTTTTGTTGGACCTCCAGGTGTCGGTAAAACTTCTCTTGGTCAAGCGATAGCACGGGCCATGAAACGAAAGTTTGTAAGAATATCTTTAGGTGGAATAAGGGATGAAGCCGAAATAAGAGGGCACAGACGAACCTATATCGGGGCATTACCGGGTAGAATTATTCAGGGGTTAAAACAATGCGGTACCAATAACCCCGTATTTATGATGGACGAAGTTGACAAGCTTGGTTCTGATTATCGAGGTGATCCATCCTCAGCTTTACTTGAAGCTTTAGACCCTGAGCAAAATACAGATTTTAGTGATCATTATTTAAACCTTTCCTTCGATCTTTCAAAAGTGATGTTTGTGCTTACGGCTAATCAGGTTGATACGATTCCTTCTGCATTGCGAGATAGAATGGAGATAATAAATCTATCCGGCTATACCCCTGATGAGAAATTAATTATTTCACAAAAGTATCTTCTTCCAAGGCAAATAAAAGAGAATGGTTTGAAAAAATCGAATATCTCATTCAGTACAGGGTCTATAGAAAAGGTAATTGAAGTATATACTGCCGAGGCTGGTGTGAGGAACCTGGAACGTGAATTAGGAAAGGTTTGTAGAAAAACTGCCAGAAAAATAACCGAAGGGATAAAGGGTAAAACTAAAGTCACAAAATCTAACCTTGCAAAGTTTCTCGGACCACCAAAATACATCAGGGAAATGGAAAATGATATTGCACAACCCGGATTATCAACTGGCCTTGCATGGACCCAGATTGGAGGTGAAGTATTATATATTGAAACCACTTTTATAAAGGGTAAAGGTAACTTAACCATCACAGGTCAGTTAGGTGATGTCATGCAGGAATCAGTAAGGACTGCTGTTAGTTATGCAAGGAAAAAATTGGATGAGCTTGGATATACGGGTGTTTTTGAAAAAAATGATTTTCATATACATGTTCCGGCAGGAGCGACACCAAAAGACGGTCCTTCAGCTGGGATTGCAATTGTAACCTCAATTTTGTCAGCCGTTATGGAAAAAAGTGTAAATATTGAAGTGGCAATGACCGGGGAAGTTACATTACTGGGCAGAGTTCTTCCTATTGGCGGTCTTAAGGAAAAAGCTCTAGGTGCATTAAGAGCCGGAATTAAAACGATTATTTTGCCGGAAAAAAACAAAAATGATCTTATTGAGATGCCTGCAAACGTGAAGCAGATGATAACTTTTATACCAGTGAAAAATGTTGATGAAATTTTCGAAATTGCGATAAATGATTTCTCTTCTTTGCAAAAGAAGACCAAAAAAGTGAAAAGTAAGTAAATGAAAATACTGGCTGTTGATACGACATCATATGGTTGCAGTGTTGCCGTTATTGAGAGTGGGGAAGTACTTTCAGAATATCATTTGCAAGAACGGGAAACGCATTCTAAACACTTGCTAAAGTTGATTGACGAGGTTCTTGAAACTGCTGGATTAGATATTCAAATGGTGGATGGTTTTGCAGTCGCAAAAGGACCAGGCAGTTTTACAGGTCTCAGGATAGGTATCAGTACTTTAAAAGGGCTTGCGGCTGCATTAGAAAAACCTTTGGCTGGTGTCTCCTCATTGAAAGCACTAGCTTGTGGCGTTCCATGCTGTATTGAGCGGATTTGTTCAGTTATAGATGCAAGGAAAAATGAAATTTACGCTTCCTTTTTCAATTATACAGATAATACATTAACAAGAATTACAAATGATTTTTCTATCACACCTGAAAAATTAGCTGATGATATTGATAGTCCAACAATTTTTATTGGTAGTGGTGTTGAAACATATAAAAACACTTTTATTGAACTTATAGAAGATAAGGCAATTTTCCTTGCAGACAATTATAATTTCATAAATGCTGTAAATGTTGGCAAACTCGCAGTCCCGGATTTAAACGACAACAAAATAGATAATATACATACTCTTCTACCAAATTACATTAGAAAATCTGATGCTGAAATTAATTTGAAAAAAACAATCAGGAAGAACGAATAGTGCGATAGATCTGTTGCCAGACTGTTTGACATTAGATTGAGCATCTGATAGTAGTTCTGAATAATTGTTTTAATATTTTTATGGATGGATAAATGACACAATTTTCTTGGCCAGAAAAACCTGGTATGACAGCTTACCCTATTGCTCGACCAGGGTTCCCCTACATTGGTATTGCAGCTTTTACAACTATTTTACTCGCTATTATCGGATTTAGTTCGCTTGCTTTTCTTAGTCTTCTTCTTACATTTTTTATCTGTTTTTTCTTTCGAGATCCTGACAGAGTTATTCAAGATACAAAAGGTGCAATTTCATCGCCCGCAGATGGTAAAGTTATTTTTGCTGAAACAATTGAGGAAAATCCCTATTTCGAGGGACCTTGTAAAAAAATTAGTATTTTTATGTCAGTCTTCAATGTGCATGTTAACAGAATTCCATATAATGGTACAATAACTGATATTCAATACTATCCAGGAGCATTTGTTAACGCAAGTCTTGACAAAGCATCTTCTGCTAACGAACGGAACGCACTTGTTATTGAAACAGAAAGTGGGGCTAAGTATGCCACAGTTCAAATTGCAGGACTTGTTGCAAGACGAATAATTTGTGGTGCTCAGTCTGGTGATGTCGTTAAAAGGGGGACACGGTTTGGTTTGATCTGTTTTGGGTCAAGGCTGGATGTGTTTTTACCTCCAGAAACTGACCTTTCTGTTAAAGTTGGTGAAAAGGTACAAGCCGGGACAACTATACTGGGGTATATGAACGATGAGTAATAACAAATTATCAAGAAGAGATAAGTTTAGAAAAGGGATTTATATACTACCGAATGCTTTTACTTCATTAAATCTGTTTTGCGGCTTTTTTGCTTTGATTTCTGCAATTGATGGAAGATTTCAACATGCAGCCTATGCAATTCTTGTATCTGTTATATTTGATTCTTTAGATGGGAAAGTTGCACGTGCAACTAATACGACCAGTGAGTTTGGTATACAATATGATTCTCTTGCAGATCTTATATCTTTTGGTATGGCACCTTCAATGCTGATGTATCTCTGGATTTTAAAACCAATGGGTAGAATAGGCTGGCTTGCAGCTTTTCTATTTACGACCTGTGGTGCACTTAGATTAGCCCGGTTTAATACAATGGCTGAAGAGACTCCAAGTGCACATTTTTTAGGTTTACCGATTCCAGCAGCGGCCATGATGATTGCTGCAACAGTTCTTTTTTCAACTGAATGGTTTGCAACCGGTATTGAGAACAGAATGGTTTATTTGTTGTTGATATACGGACTTTCGTTTCTAATGGTAAGCTCAATAAAATATGAAAGTTTTAAAAAATCAACTTTTTTTAAAAAGAAAAAATTCAGCGCCCTTGTTGGAATTATTCTTGTTTTTATCTTAATTATGCAGGACCCACCTTTGGTTCTTTTTATAGTCGGGGTTTTATATATTATCGTTAGTCCAATAATTTCATTTCTTTTAAATGTTAAAAATAAATATAGTGGAAAGGTTAAAAATTTATAAACTATAGATTTTTTACTAAAATTATTGTATGCTATTCTGCCTTTTAGGTCGTTTCGTGATTTGTTATTTGTGTTGGGCTGAGGAAGGTTAACTATTTACCAGTTATATTAGGAGTTTAGTCTTGGAAAGAGTACCGATTACTGTTGAGGGATATGAAACTTTAAAGAAAGAACTTAAACAGTTGAAAACAGTTGAAAGACCAGAAAATATTCAGGCAATAGAAATTGCCAGAGCACATGGAGACCTTTCAGAAAACGCTGAGTTTGATGCTGCCAAAGAAAGACAGGCTTTTATTGAAGCTCGAATAAATGACTTACAATACAAAATTGGTAATGCAGACGTTATTGATCCTAAAATGCTACCTAATGACAAGGTGGTTTTTGGGAGTACATTCATTCTTGAAAATATTGATTCGAGTGAAGAAGTAAAATACCAGCTTGTTGGTCAGGAAGAATCGGATATCAGCAAAGGGAAAATTTCTATATCATCTCCTCTTGGGGCAGCTATTTTGGGTAAAAAACCTGACGATGAAATTGTTGTTCAGGCCCCTGGTGGTAAACGAACATACGAACTTATTGATATTGTTAATAATTAAATTTTACATAATACATGTAAACTGGAGGCTATATTGGCACGAGTAACTATAGAAGATTGTCTTGATAAAATTCCTAATAGATTTATGTTGGTTCATGCGGCAGCAAAACGTGTGAGACAATATCGTGAAGGTGCTGAATCCCTTTTAAAAAATACAGATAATGAAGAAGTTGTTCAGGCACTTCGTGAAGTTGCTTCAGGTAAGGTTTATTTAAAAAATATGGAAATTGATTCGGAATAACAATTTTCTTGTATAAGCCCAGTAAATTAAATAAACAGATACACAGACATGTTAATAAAATAGTCTGTGACTATAAAATGCTTGTCGATGGTGACAGGATCGCAGTAGGTCTTTCTGGTGGAAAAGACAGCATGACTATGCTTCTTATCCTATCAGAAAGATTAAGATCTGTCCGTTACGATTATAAACTCTTCCCAATTTATATTGATCCTGGATTTGACGATGGTTTTGGCCATGACCTGGAAAAGTATTGTGAAGAACAAGGTTACGATTTTACATGGGAAAAATCTGACTTTGGAATTCTTGCGCACAGTAAAGAAAATAGAGCAAACCCATGCTTTTTATGCTCCAGGTTACGTCGTAAGAGATTATTTGAAATAGCAGATACACTTGGTTGTACCACGCTCGCTCTTGGGCATAATAAAGATGATCTGATAGAGACCCTTTTTATAAATATGTTCTATTCAGGACGTATCGGTACGATGGTTCCAAGACAACCCCTTTTTAATGATTCATTCCATATAATAAGACCGTTAGGCTATGTTGAAGAGAAAGATATAGTCAAATTTTCTACAGAAAGAAAATTCCCGATATTTCAAAATTCATGCCCATCGTCTGAAAATTCAAAGCGAAAAGAAATAAAAGATTTACTGGAAAATATCTACAAAGTTAATCCTAACATTAAGGGGAATATTTTTAGATCAATGTCACAGGTTAAACAAGAGTATTTGTTGACATAAATCTAAAACTCTGCTTTTGTGTTTTGAACAAGAATTAACTTTTCTGACGTGAGCGATAAATATAATATGATTGATATACAAAAACAGATGGATCATCGGAAAATTCCGATTGATCAGGTCGGGATAAAAAATCTTAAATACCCGATTAAAGTATTAGACAGAGAAAAAGGATTTCAACATACTGTTGCAAACATCAATATGTATGTAGATTTACCTCATCACTCCAAAGGGACTCATATGAGTCGCTTTGTAGAGCTTCTTCACGCATTTCAACCCGAAGTATCTTTTGATTCTTTCGCAACGATTCTTCAGGAAATGAAAAAAATACTTGATGCGGCTTCTTCACATGTTGAAATGAAATTTCCATATTTTATTGAAAAGAAAGCTCCTGTCAGTGGATCACCGGGCCTTGTAGACTATACGTGTAACCTCGTAGGGCGATGTGATAGCAAGGGTGAAATAGATATCGTTTCAGAACTTCAGATACCAATTACCTCACTATGTCCATGTTCTAAGGAAATAAGTGAAGCCGGGGCTCATAACCAAAGAGGAGAAGTAAGGCTTTTAACAAGGTTTAAAAAGTTTATTTGGATTGAAGACATGATTGATCTTGTTGAAAGAGCCGCATCATGCGAACTCTATTCAGTTCTAAAGCGAGTTGATGAAAAATATGTCACGGAAAAAGCGTATAATAATCCAAAATTTGTTGAAGATGTAGTTAGAGATATTGCTCAGGAACTTCAACAGGATAAAAATATTGTATGGTTTTCAGTAAGTGCTGAAAACTTTGAATCAATTCACAACCATAGTGCCTATGCCAAAATAACCAGTGGTGATAATCCACTCGTGCCATATTAATTTGTTCTTAAATGAAGTAAAGTTAATTTTGCAGACTACGAAAAATCATATCAAGAATTGACTTTGAAAAGATACCGGGAGAATTGCACATAATGACATACCGGTATGTTTTATTCTCATCTATATATAAATACCCTGCCCTTGTCGATATTCCAGTAAGAGTTCCGGTTTTATAAAATTCGTGTTTATTTTTACGCATTAAATTGTGATGTTTCTCAAATAAATGGAGAAATCTGTCCATTGCTTTTGCTGAAATATAGTTTTGTCTTGAGAGACCAGAGCCTTCGACAATAAAATAATCGACTTTATCAGTTATGTTGCTATTTAATTGCTTTGTATAAATATTGGTTGCACGAATACTTTTTGATAAACTTGCCGGCTCACCAAACTTTTTTGCACCTGTCGCTAAAAAAATTTGGTTTGCTATGAAATTATTTGAAAATTCCAGAAGTTTAGAAACAAGGTCACTAAGTCTATATTCTGAATGATGGGTATATATAAGTTTATTACTATCTGTTTTATTATTCTCTGTTTTTATTTTTCCTTCAACCAAAATACCATTTTTACTTAGAAAGTATTTGAAAAGATAGCCGGGATAGAGGTCTTTCTCTCTACCGGTAAGGATGATTCTTCCAACTTTTAGTTTTGAACCTTTTATATGTTTCATTACAAAAGGAAGAAGGGGTGTTTGTGCTTCTGCACTGTGATACTTTCCGTTTTTATCTGATTTAAAGTTGACTGTATTAAAATTTACACATAAAGCTCCCGTCTGTGCATCATATGGTTCTGCTGAATCAGCAATTGATCCTGGAACAGGCTCAGCTGAAAAATAACTGTTATCAAGAATAATGTTATTTATTTTATTTTGTTCAAGATGACCATTTAAAGATAACTGTTTTGTTATTTCTATAATTATCTCAGATATAAGTAATGGATCACCATAGCCTTTAATAATCAAATCGTTTTGTTTATTTAGATAAAATTCTGTTTTAAACCTGAAATTTTCTCCCAGGAAATGGAATGCAGACAGAGACGTTAATATTTTGATTATAGATGCGGGAATTAGTTTTTTATTACTGTTTTTTGAAAAGATGACTTTGTTATCAAAATCTGTAACAAGAACAGAGTCATTATTCGTTAGCAAGGAATAAAATTCTTCTGAGTAGGCAGTATGAACAAAACAGCATATCAATATAATGATTGTTGTGCAAAACTTCATAAATAATTCCTACCCTTTATAAAAAGCTTTATATGCTTTATAAGTCATATAAACATCTGCTTTACTGGATATTTCAAAGGGGGCATGCATTGAAAGTAATGCCGGGCCACAATCGATTATATTTAGTCCATAGGCAGCAAGAAATTTGGCAATTGTTCCACCACCTCCCTGGTCAGTTTTACCCAGTTCTCCAGTCTGCCATATTATATTATTTTTGTTGAATAAATTTCTTAGCTTACCAACGAATTCGGCATTGGCATCACTTGAGCCTGACTTGCCACCTGTGCCTGTAAACTTGGTAATGCAAACCCCATGGCCGATTCGTGCTGCATTTGACTTTTCGTGTACATCCTGAAAATCAGGCTCAATTGCAGCATTAACGTCACCGGATAACATAACAGAGTTAATGAGTGTTTTTCTCAAAGCTCTTTCAGAAAAATCTACCTTCTCCTTAACGAGAAGGTCAGAAATAAAATCTTCAAAAAATCTTGATTTTGCTCCGGTGTTGCCTTCACTGCCAATTTCTTCTTTATCAAAGAAAACAGCTATGGCTGTTTTTTTTGGTTTGGATATGTTTAAAAGAGCCTCCAATGAAGTATAAACACAGACACGGTCATCCTGACCATATCCACCAGTCAGGCCTCTGTCAAAACCAATATCCCGGGCTGGACCTGCCGGGACGATTTCAATTTCAGCACTTACGAAATCCTCTTCAGTTATGTTATATTTCTCTTTTAAATAATATAAAACATTCAGCTTAAATCTGTCTTTGATTTCAATATTTCCTATGGGAAGGCCGCCAGTTATAATATTAAGTTTTTCTGCTTCAAAGGCATCAGATACTTTTTTTGCATGATAATCTTTTGCAAGATGTGGTAAAAGGTCTGAGACAACAAAAACCGGGTCCTCTTTTTTCTCGCCAATTGTTATGTCTATGACACTTTCATCCTTTAAAACAATGCTTCCATGAAATGCTAATGGTCTTGCCAACCATTGATATTTTTTTATTCCGCCGTAATAATGTGTTTTCATCATAGCAAGATCAACTTCTTCATATAGAGGGTTTTGTTTTAAATCAAGTCTTGGGGAATCGAGATGAGAACCAATTATATTCAAACCTTCTGATAATTTTTCCTTACCAGTAACAGCAAGGACGACAGCTTTGCTGTTAAATACTTTGAAAAATTTCCCGCACACTTTATTTGAGGTTTCGATATCTGAAAAACCATTTTGTTTCACAATTTGTACTATTTCATTAACTGCTTGGCGTTCCGTTTTAGACTTAGTTAGAAAATTTTTATAGTTTTCATTAAAATTATAACAAAGGTCTCGTTCTTTTTCATCAAAAGAGTCCCATGCAAGTTTTTCTTCTCTTAGTGTTTTAGTCAACTCGGTTATTTTTTTTTTAGATATTTTTTTTGACATATTTACGACCTTTATTTTATCTTTTTTTGTTTACTTTCGACGATCAAAGTTACAGGGCCGTCGTTTATTAATGATACGTCCATCATTGCCTGAAATTTGCCGGTTTCAGTTTTAATGCCGCGGTTTCTGAGAAGTGAAACAAAGTATTCATATAGAGTGTTTGCTGTTTCCGGTGGGGCTGCATTTTGATATGATGGCCTACGCCCTTTGTCGCATTTGGCAAGCAGTGTAAATTGGGATACAACAAGAACCTCTCCCATTGTATCTAACAAAGAAAGGTTCATTTTCCCATTCTCATCATCAAAAATTCTCAAATCAGGCAGCTTTGCTGCAAGATATTCAGCGTCTTCTTTTGTATCTGTTGTTGAAACACCCAATAGAATTAAAAGACCAGCTTTTATCTCTCCAATGATTTCGTCATCAACAGTGACTTTACTCTTCTTTACACGTTGGATTATTGCTTTCATAATTACTCTTTGGTGTTATTTTTTAAAAGCTTCTGCAAAAGGATTGTTAAATCCAGAAGTCTTTTTTTGGGTTTGTTTCTGTTGCTTGCTTTTTTTAGGTTTTGGTATTTTATTTTCACCCATTGTCTGAGAACGCATGGAAAGAGAAATTCTTTTCCTGTCAATATCAACGTCAAGTACCCTTACATTAACTTTTTGGTGAACTTTGACCACCGTTGAAAGATCTTTAATAAATTTATCTGAAATTTCACTAATGTGAATAAGACCATCCTGATGAACGCCAATATCAACAAAGGCCCCAAATGCTGTGATATTTGTTATTATCCCAGGGAGCAGCATATCTTTTTGTAAGTCACTTATTTTATCAACACCACTCTTAAATGAAAACTCCTGGAACTGATCTCTTGGGTCTCTGCCTGGCTTAGAGAGTTCATTGACTATATCTTCAAGTGTTGGGATTCCGGTTTTTTCAGTTACATATTTGTTTATATCAATTTTAGCTCTTAACGATGGCTCTTTCATTAAAGAGATAACAGAACAATTTAAATCTGAAACCATTTTATCTATAATATAGTAGCTTTCAGGGTGTACTGAACTTGAATCAAGTGGTGTGGTACCATTATTAATACGTAAAAAACCTGCTGACTGTTCAAATGCTTTTGGACCTAAACGTTTAACTGATTTAAGTTCTTTACGATTTTTAAAAGGACCGTTTTCGTCTCTGTGTTTTACGATGTTCTTAGCTAATACCGGGCCTAAACCGGATACATAGTTAAGTAATTGTGCGCTGGCACTGTTTACATCAACACCAACTTTGTTAACACAACTCATTACAATATCATCGAGTTTTGATTTTAAAAGATTTTGGTCTACATCGTGTTGGTATTGTCCAACTCCGATAGATTTCGGGTCGATTTTTACCAACTCTGAAAGAGGATCCATTAGTCGGCGTCCAATTGAAACTGAACCTCGCACTGTAAGGTCGATATCAGGAAATTCTTCACGGGCGATTTCTGATGCAGAGTAAATTGATGCGCCACTTTCATTTACAAGAACAACTTGAACTTTTTGATGGAATTTTATTTTTTTAACAAAACGCTCAGTTTCTCTTCCAGCTGTTCCGTTGCCGACAGCAATAGCCTCAATTGAATGTTTTTCACAGAGTCTTACTAATTCAGTTTCTGCTTCCATATTTTTTTTATCATTAAGGTTGGGAAAAATTGTTGAATGCTCAGTTAGTTTACCTTGCCGGTCAAGGCATACAATTTTACATCCGGTTCTAAAGCCTGGGTCTATCCCAAGGATTTTTTTAGCCCCCAAAGGTGGCGCAAGCAACAATTGACGAAGATTATCAGAGAAAACATTAATTGCTTCAATATCAGCAAACTCTTTAGTTCTGGCTCTTATTTCAGTTTCCATAGATTTTGATAGCAGCCTATTGTAACTGTCTTCAATGGCATTCTGAATAAAGAGGGAATTATCCTTTTTTCCTTTAATGAAAATCCCGGTTAATATGTTAATAGCAGCATCATGAGGCGGAGATATACTCAAGTTTAAAATATCTTCTTTCTCGCCACGCCTCATTGCGAGGATTCTATGTGATGGTGCTGATTTTACTGCTTCTGTCCATTCAAAATATTGTTCGTATTTTTTCCCAACATCTTTTTTGCCTGTGGCAACAGTCGACAGAAACATGCCCTTCGTAAAAAATAAATTACGTAATTTTTCCCTCGCAATACTGCTCTCACTTATTATCTCTGCAATAATGTGTTGAGCACCAGAAAGTGCGTCTTCAATTGTATTGACATTCTTATTGGGATCAATAAATTTTACTGCTTCTTTTTCTGGAGATAATCCATTTTGTTCAAATAAAAGAATTGCAAGTGGTTCAAGGTTTTTTTCTTTTGCAATGGATGCCTTGGTTCTTCTTTTTGGTTTATATGGAAGGTAAATATCTTCTAAAACAGGTAAAGTCTCAGCCTGTTCAACTTTTAATTGTAATTCAGTGGTAAGATGATTGTTTTTTTCAAGAGATTTTATAATAGCAATTTTACGTTCTGACAACAGGTTGTAATGATCTATCATATTCCTTATCTCTGTGATTACAACCTCATCAAGACTTCCTGTAGCTTCTTTTCTATATCGTGCGATAAAGGGTATGGTTGCATCCGCTGATAATAGTTCGGAAACAGCATTAACTTGTTTTATACTGATATTCAAATCTGTTGATATTTTACTGATATAATTCGGGATCATAAAGTTTCACTTTTTTTTATGTATAAATTTTGAAGATAAAAAAACAATTGATTTATAATGAAATGTAATTGTTCTAATATTTTCCTCGGTAAAATTATTTAAATACGGATATCATGTTCTGCGCAAGTTCATAAAGCTTTTTTTTGAAATAGTAGAAAGACCATTCTGACGGGTAGGCAATGGGTGCGAACCATACTTCCATTTCAATAGATAGTTCTGTTTTGTTTTTATTGTAAGTCTGCTTTGTAATTACATATGAGCTTTTTAAGAAACCTTCGTAACTTAATACAGATTCTTCATATTGGATTGAACTTTTAAGCTCTGATTTATTATGTATGGATTTAACCCCCTGAGAGATAAGCAGGTTTAAAAAAGCATTATGTTTTGCTGCTGATAAAATATCCGGATTTGAATGAGCCTGAGCCTGGCCTGTGATAATATAATAATGATATTCTTTGATCCTAAAATCATTATCTGCAGGAATTACAAGTAGGTTAGATTCAACAACAACACCATTTTGGGTTTTTGTATCTGATCGTAAATAAAGATTTGAATTATTATTTTCCCCATAGGCAGGAATGGTAATTAATATTATTATTAAAAAAAAGAATAATTTTTTAAACAATTAGATATCCTTATTCTAAAAAAGAAATTTTTAGTTTGAAAACAGTTTTTTTAATTGTTGAAAATTATGTGTTGACATAATTTGAATAACCAATATTATTCGATTAAATAAAGATGTTTTGCAATTATCAGTTAATAATATATTTGTTTAACATAACAGAAATGATGGATAAAAATAAATAAATTAATTTTATATCTTTAGTTGTAGTTAAATAAAGTTGGTTTATTTTTTCCTGCTTGTTGTATTTTGAGCTTATATTTGGTGATTTTTTGTGCTATCTTGTTGCTAATAGTAAGGTTGCCCGGTGTTAAATAATAAAATATTTGAGTTAGGGTATAGATGAACATCAAAGACAAAATTAAATTGCTTTTGAAAGAAGCCGATTTGTATAAGTCACAAAAATTATTGTCAGAGTCAAAAGGTAAGTATCTTAATGCTATCGACCTTATTCAAAAATCTAAAAAAATTCAGAATCGTGATAATTTAATAAATGCGATATCAAAAAAAATTCAGGCTCTGGATTCTGGGATTGTTAGGTGGGATAAAGCTGATGCAACACCTGAAGTTTCCTCGAAAGTACAGGATTTAATTAAAAATTTATTTACCGGGGAATCTCAGAAAGACAGTGATGCTATAAAAGCCCTCAAGAGTGCCATAACACTTGCCAAGTTTGGACAATTTAAGCGCGCTATTGAAGATTTTAATCGGTTGGTACCTCTTGAAGAAGTTTCGGTTGCAGCTGCAAAAAATTCTATAAAGTGTATTGTTGAGATATCTTCGGTAGAAGATGCTGTTACACAATATAATAAGTGGGTAAATAAGGATGTCTTCCCAGGAGAAAAGGGAATTCTCGTTAAAAAATTCTTACAGGGGCTTATTGAAAAGAAAGGATTAGAGATTAATATAGACTCTACCCAATCACAAGACAACAGTGATACCGGAAATGATATTTTGTCCGAAATAAGTGGTATGGAAGATGACGATGATGACGATATTATAGATATTACATCGGTCGGAATCAGATTTTCACACGGCCCTAAAAATGGAGATCATTGCGAGTTGGATGTAAGTTTTCAGGCGGGTAATATGCTTAGTCTTATAGTTTCTAACAAAGATAAGATGCTTATTGATTGTTTGACGGTAGGTGTTAAACTTGAAGATATGGATTTTTATTCACCCATTGCAATTTTCAAAGGCTCTGGTGTTGTTGAATCAAATACCAGAATAGAATCGGGACCGAAAAAAGGTAATTATAGTCTTGATATAAAAATACATAGTATTTAATTATTATACCTGAAGTTGGTAGGACTGGAGTATATGGCAATATTTAATATGCAAAAACGGGAAATTGAGTGTAAGATCGTTTATTACGGCCCAGGCAGGTGTGGTAAAACGACTAACCTTGAGTATGTATTCAAAGCATTTAAAAAACAGGTTACAGGAGAAATGGTTTCTGTTGATACTGAGGGAGACAGTACTTTGTTTTTTGATTTTCTTCCAATCGGTCTTGGGAAAATAAAAGGCTGTGATGTACGTGTCCAAATTTTTACAGTACCGGGACAACAAAAGTACTCCTCAACCCGAAAACTTGTTTTAAAAGGCGTTGATGGTGTTGTCTTTGTAGCTGATTCTTTGGATGTGAGGCGAGAAAAAAACATGCTTTCCCTTAAAGATCTTCAACAGAACTTGAAGGACTATGGAATTAATATAACCAAGATACCGCTGATTATTCAGTATAACAAGAGAGATTTAGCTGATGAAGGTATGCCAATCATGTCCGTTGAGAAAATGGAACGTGATCTGAACAGACAGCTTAAAGTACCTTCCTTTACCGCTAGTGCAATAAAGGGAACCGGGGTCGGTAAAACTTTACAGGAGTGTTTGAAATTAACATTAATCTCACTTCAAAAAGAACTTAACTGGTCACAATAAAAAATTAAATAATGAACAATAACGCAGTCCTTTCAGGTAATCTGAAATTTTTGAACTTAGGGGATATTCTTCAACTCCTTAGCACAGATAATCGAACAGGAGAGTTGCGTATTAAAAACCCTGCATTCAATACACCAGGTATTATATATATATGTGATGGTAATCCAGTAGACGCAGAAGCTGGTGACCTCACAGGAAAAGAAGCTGTTTATTCTTTGTTTGGCTGGTTAAATAGTCAGTTTGAATTTTTTTTGATTGAAGTTTCAAGGCCCGATAATATTAAGCAGCGAATGATGGCAATTGTTCTTGATGCGTTAAGAGAACTTGATGAAGGCATTGTCAAGATTTTTGATGTTGCAAAGAATTCGTCGAAAGAATCAGTTGTGGTTCAGAAAAATGAAAAAGGTGTTGCTGTAGTAAAAGGGCCATCCATTGAATATGGCACAATTGTTGATGAGGATGAGTTTGCTGCAGGTGATAGAATTGTAACACAGGGCAGGCATGGTAATTGGCTCTGGGTTGTATTGGAAGGTTCCGTAGATATCATCAAAGAGATTGATGAAAAAGAATATAAAGTGTTAAGTTCCGGTATAGGAGCATATATTGGTGGTTTATCAACGCTACTTTATCAGGATAATAATAGAAGTGCTACAGTTGTTGCGAGAGAATTAGTTCAGCTTGGCGTCGTTGATGCTCAGCAACTTGATTATGAGTTAACACTTCTACAGCCCGAATTCCGGAAAGTTTTGCTGAGTCTTGATAATCGTTTGCGAAATATTACACAACGGGTTGCAGAAATCAAAAATGGTTCAGACAAGTTCGATGGCTTGCCAAAGAATGTCAAACCAATGATTAAACAAGGGGATGAAGTTCAGAAAGTGTTTACCATACTTCAAGGGAATGCATATATAGCAAGGAGCACGGATACAGGTCTGCTTTATTTGATGAAATTGAAGAAAGGTGACTTTGTAGGTAGTTTACCGTTTTTTAACATAGATCATGAACCTTCCTCTGCCAGTGTTTTTGCTTCAGAAGATTTAAAACTTGGTATTGTTGACATGGAAATATTACAAAAAGATTATGACTCTCTATCGGTTACGATAAAGAACATAATTGATTATACGACTATATGTATTTCGGCTACAACCAGTCTGGCCGGTGTATAAAATTAAAAAACAAGGTGGGTGTAATGGACAACAGGCAGTATAAAAGATTTGATTCTGGTAATCTCCTTTCATACGTGTGCGAAGATAAAAACGATAAAGTTGTTCAACAAGGTATGGGGAAAACCGTAGATGTAAGTGAAGGCGGTATTCTTATAGAGACACATGTTGGGATAAATGTTGAAAATTCAATACTGCTGAGTATTGGTTTTGGAGATGAGATGGCAGATATTAGAGGACAGGTCATTTATTCAAGAGAGCGGGAAGATAAAATGATTGAATCAGGTATTAAGTTTTTTAATATCTCAGGTGAAGGAAAGAAAGTACTTAAATCTTTTATTAAAAAATTTCATGGATAATATTAAAGTAGTAATTTAAATTATATCAACACAACGGTCACCATAATATAATGAAAATAGGCGTTATTTCAGATACACATGTTTCTGAACCTACAGAAGAGCTTAAAAGTATTTCTTTAGATATTTTTGCTGATGTTTCTATGATACTTCATGCAGGTGACTTAACAAGGCTTTCCGTTCTTGATGCTTTCCCTGATAAAAAAGTAATTGCTGTTGCGGGTAATATGGATAGGTATGAGGTTACCAGTAAACTTCCTGAAAAAGAAATAATTGAGGTTGGTGGTTATCGTATAGGTCTTATTCATGGATGGGGAACAGTTAAAGGTTTGGAACATCGTATTATTGAAAGTTTTGAAGATGTACATGTGATCGTTTATGGTCATTCTCATAAAACAGCGAATCATATAAATAAGGGTATATTGATGTTTAATCCCGGAGCTTATTCTGGTACAAATCCATTTTGGAATAAGCGTTCTGTTGGGATGCTTACAATAAGCGAGACGGAAGGTGTAAGTGGTACTATTATAAATATTTAGATTGAGAAAAAGGAAAAAGATATGTCACAGCCTGTATACAATACTGATTTTAAAAACCTGAATTTAGTTACAAGGGGGAAAGTACGCGATATTTACGATCTTGGAGAATACCTTTTACTTGTTGCGACAGATCGTCTTTCAGCATTTGACGTGGTTTTACCTGACCCGATTTTAAACAAAGGTAAAGTTTTAACTCAAATATCTTTGTTCTGGTTTGACGTAATGGCACCGATTGTTGAAAATCATCTCGTTGCAAGTGATGTAGATGAATTCCCTGAAGAGTGTAAACCATATGCAGATATCTTAAGGGACAGGAGTATGCTTGTGAAAAAAGCTGCCCCTCTTTCAATTGAATGCGTTATAAGAGGTTACATATCTGGATCAGGCTGGAAATCATATCAAAAAGATGGTACAGTCTGCGGTATAAACCTTCCAGATGGAATGCTCGAATCAGAAAAACTTCAAAACCCAATATTTACACCTTCAACAAAAGAAGAGGTAGGTCTTCATGATATAAATATTGATTTTGACGAAGCTGTAAAACGTATCGGTAAAGAAACGGCAGAAAAAGTAAGAAACTACAGCCTCGCTATTTATAATAAAGGAGTTGAAAAAGCTTCTGAATTAGGTATTATTATTGCTGATACTAAATTTGAATTTGGTATTTATGATGATAAAATAATATTAATAGATGAAGTTTTAACACCAGATTCATCACGATTCTGGCCAAAAGCAACCTACTCACCGGGAGGATCTCAGGAAAGTTTCGATAAACAATTTGTGAGAGATTATCTTCTATCTCTTGATTGGGATAAGACAGCTCCAGGACCAAATTTACCTGAGGACGTTGTTCAAAAAACTAATTTAAAATATATGGAAGCGTTAAAACTTTTTAACCCGGTAAAAGCGAATGAAATATTGTCAGGAGAGTAGTTAAAAGTAAGTAAATGTTGAAAATGATTTTTAATAGCTAATTTAAGCTTATTTGAATCGTGTTTGTCGCATTAATTTTCTAATGTAGAAATTTAACAAATAGTAAAATATCGAATAAATTTGAATACATCTATATTAAGAATTGAAATAAAATAAGAAATAAGCTATAGGATAGTATAATTTGTCTATACTTAATATTAATTTAATGTAAAGACGGTTAATGTAGAATGTTGTAAGTCATTAATTTTTCAATATTTTTTAGATATGTATTTTTAGATATTGCAAACTGGAATTCAATATATGAGGGTCATTTGAAATGGATTTTACTTTTGATTTTAATAAAAATCAGCTTGAGTCAATTGAGAACATTCTCGAAGAAGAGTTAATTGAACTTGGTGTTGAATGTGTTGTGTTGATTGATTTAGCTGGGAATGTGATTGTTAACCTGGATAATGGAAGTTGCGATCATGATGTATACTCGCTTGCTGCATTATCAGCTGCTAATTTTGGTGCTGTGAGTGCGATGGCAAATATTATTGGCGAAGAAGAATTTTCTTTACTATTCCACAAAGGGGAAAATGATAGTATTCATTTTAGTAAAGTAGGTAAAGATCTTCTACTATTAACTATATTCGGAAAAGACGTTTCTTTGGGTTTTTTACGTTTAAAAGTTAGTGAAGCGAATAATAGAATAAAAGTATTAGTGTAGCCTGTTTTTTGCCAATCGAAATGTGAAAAAGTTTGATGAGGAGTGTAAACTTTGGCTCTAATAAATCCCAAAAAAAAAGAAGTTCAGGTTAAAGTTGTTTATTATGGCCCTGGCAGGGGTGGTAAAACTACAAATTTAGAATATATAAATAAAAAATTTCGAAGTAGAATTAAAAGTGAAATGGTTACTGTCAAAACATACAATGACAGAACTTTATTTTTTGATTTCTTACCATTTGATATTGGTGTTATCAAAGGTTATACAATAAAGGTTCAGTTTTATACAGTACCGGGTCAGGTTAAGTATAATGCAACCCGAAAACTTGTTTTAAGAGGCGTTGATGGGATTGTTTTTGTCGCTGATTCAATGAGTTTAAGGCAAGAAATGAATATTAAATCTTTAGAAAATTTAAGGGAAAATCTTGCTTCTTTTAATAAGGATTTAAATACTATTCCCCTTGTTATCCAATACAATAAGAGAGACTTGGGTAAACAAGGTATTCCTATTTTATCAATTGAAGAGATGGACAAAGCTCTTAACGGTCAGTTGAAAGCACCAAGTTTTCCTGCAAGTGCTGTAACTGGTGGTAATATTGCAGCCACAATGAAAAAAATTATATCTTTAACAGTTGTTTCACTTAAAGAGAAATTAGATCTTGGGGGGAATTAGTAATTGGCTAAAGATGACGATGTCTCCATATTTGATGAATTAGACGATAAATTAGATGATTTTTTTGCAGAAGATGATGATCTTTTTGCAGAAGATGATGATGATATTTTTGCTGATGAAAGTGATGATTTAACTAAAGATGAAGTAGCTATAGAACAAAACGAGTTAGCTGACGAGTCTGACCAAACAGCAGAAATTGCAAAAGAGCAGACATCTGTCTCAGATACTTTCTCTGAACCGGAAACATCTAATAAAGTTGTAGAAGATTCTAATCGCTATAATTCAGAGAATCCTTTAGAGCAGTTGAAGGCAATTGTTCTTGAAATGGACTGGGAAATATCAGATGAGAATCTAAACAAATATCTTAATGAAATAAAAAATCTCATTGAAAATTATAAAAATGACCGGCCCATATATTTGTTTTTTAAGTTACATGCAACAATTGGAAATTACATGCTTACGAAAAAAGCACGTGCTCATCCTGACGCTTTGAAATTTCTATATGGGGTCTATGATAGTCTTGAGAAGGCATTGTCAGTTGGCCTACCTCTTGTTGAAAAAAATAGAATGATTTTGAGTGAAGTAAACAATTTTAAATCTTTAAAGAAAAAATTGTTTCCGGGGTTTTATTCAGATGAAGTTCAAAATGTTCAAGATAATGTTTCACATGCAGTAGATAAACAAACTGAGGAGGAATTATTTGATATTTCCTCCCTGCCAGTAGATGTTCAAAATGGCATCAATCAGTATATTGAAAAGATGATTTCAGAAAAAATTGAGTCAATTAGTAAAAAATAATTAATCAAACTTTGAAGAAAAGAATTAAGAAATAGTTTGGGAGTTTCAAATAAATGAATTTAATTGGTAATGTATCTGATTTAGTATTAAAAAGAGTTGTTAACTCTGATTTGGGTGAAGTATCTCTTGATAGTAATATGCTGAATACACTTATGCAGATTGACGGTGTTAAGACATTAGAAGAAATTGCAAATCAACTTAATGTTGATATGTCCACATTGAAACAGGTTGTTGCACGTTTAGATAGTTTGAATTTGGTTGAACTCGATAATGAAACCATCCCTACATTAAACGATCACTTTTTCGATCAGCTCGCTGAACATTTAGCTGTTGCAATGGGCCCTATGGCAGAAATACTTATTGAGGATGAAATTCAGGCGATGGGTATAGATAGAAATGAAATTCCTACCCACCTTGGAGCAGAATTGGTAGATATACTTGCACGTGAAATACCTAGAGATGAGAAGAAAATTAAATTTCAACAGACAATGCTTAAATCATTAAAAAGCATGTAGGGATATTTTAAAATATTTGTGAGGAGCATTTAAAATGGTTGTTATTTGCGAAGAATGTGGGAAAATTTACAAGCTTGATGCGGAAAAGCTTAAAAAATCAATGAAAGGAAAAACTTCCAAAATTAAATGTAAAGTATGTGATCACGTTATAGAAGTAGGACTGCCTGATGAAAATTCTGAAGATTCTATTCAGGGCAATGTTCAACAGGTGTCAATTGATAACCCTGTACCTGAACAGGAAATAAATGAAAACACAGATGTTGTAAATGATAATGAGATTGAAGAAGAGTCCCTATCGAAAGAAGAACCACCGTCCCTAAAGATAAAACAAAAAAAGAAAGAAAAAAAGAAGAAAAAAAGTGGAGCAGGTCTTCGTACAAAGATGTTTTTTCTTTTTCTGGTTATTCCAATTACATTGATGGCTGCCTCTAGTGCCATTATACAATTTCAAATGTTAGATCTTGCAGAAAATATTACTAATAAAAGTACTCACGTTGTAAAGCAACTTGCTGAACAAAGTATTATTGATAAAGCTAAATCGATTGCATCACAATGTTCGATTTTTTTAAAAAATAACCCAGATTTGAATAAAGACGACTTTTACTATAATTTTGATTTGAAAGAAATATCCATTCAAAAAGTTGGTGCACAAGGCTATACATCTCTTGTGGAAATTCCAGATAGTGATACAGGAGACGATGGGTTTGTTATATGGTGTCATCAAAACCCTGAATATATTGGTAAACCTCTGTTAAAAACATATAAAAAAGCTCTTGGGTCAAGCTATAAAGAGTTCAAAGGTTTCTTAAAGATACTAAGAACAGGAGAAGGAACATCAGGGTATTATAAGTGGAAACTTGATAAAAAAGGGATAAAAGACAAATTTGTTGCAATTCAAAAAATTGAGCAAAGTGACTATATAGTAATTAGTAGTACATTTATTGAAGACTTTACTACACCAATTATAAACCTTGAAAAAGAAGCACAAAAGTTAACTGAGCAGGCCAGAAATTATAATATAGCAATATTAATTGTTATTTTATTAATTATACTTTTATCTATTACCATTTATGGTTATCGATTGACGAACAATATTGGTAAACTGACTGATGCTGCTGACAGAATAAGTGTTGGTGAGCTTGACGTTCAAATTGAGATTAAATCTAAAGATGAAATTGGTGCCCTTGCTGATGCAATCAGCAGAATGCAGGATAGCTTAAGATTTTCAATAGAAAGGTTAAGAAGAAGACGATAAACTAATATTTATTACTGGAGAATAAATGATAGTAATTCCAAAAGAAATTCCGATTATTTCTGATTTAAATAGTTATTATTTGAAAATTGATAAACTTTTTGAACATTATCAGGGGATAGTTGATTCAGGATGTATGTACTTCAAGTCACCGTCCTCTGAAGGTGTTGTTTATTTTGATGAAGAAAACCTGATTAATGGTGTTTATCAAAATAAAAAAAAAATGATAAAAGGAAAAAAAGCGATTGAATTTCTCATAGGAGAAGCTAATGTCAATAACTTTTTGATAACTCTTTATGAAATCATTCCTGAAAGAATAACTTTTTGGGCAAATCTGACGAATGCTGACGACTTATATAAAGACTTATCGACAGAATTTACAGATCTCGATGGGTTAATAAAAAAGATGGTAGCTGAAAAGCTTACGGGATTTGTTGAAGTAAACTTTTCTGACTCTGAAACAGGTATTATGTTTTTTCTCAATGGCGAAATAATTGGTTCATCATCTTCAGATAAAAAGGGTGAATTGATGCGAGATGAAGAATTTCACCAGACTTTGATAAAAAAATCAAGTGAAAACCCTGCTATACTTAATGTGAAAAAAGTCTCTCTTGAACAAGTAATAGTCGGGTTTAGCGCTAAAGATGACCTTGTAGAAAAAAAACCGGAAATGAATAAAGAAGAGATAACCATCGTACCAAAAAGTGTTGAAGACCAACCCCTAAGAATTATTGAAATGCTTCAGCAATTAATGTTTATTTATGAAAAATTTATTTCCGGAAATAAAAAAATTAGTGATGATTTTGATACACTTTTAAAACGAAAATTCATGGAAAAACTTGATAAATTTGATTTTCTAGACCCTTTTGCAGCAGAATTTGAATATTCAAATGGAAATATTGTTTATTCAGGGAGTGAAGATGAAAGTGTTGTTGCTGATGGACTAATTGAGTGTCTGCTGGAAATTTCAGAAGAAAACAAGATGCAGAAATGGCTCTCAAAGCATTTGTTACCATGGAAAGAAAAGTATTCAAATGAAATAAAATCGTTGAAGCTTGAGTTGTAATCAGTTCTATGAAAAAGTAAGCTGGGTGAAAAAATGGTTCGTAATATACTTGTGGTTGATGATAATCAGCCGTTTTTAAATTTAATAAAAAAAATATTTGATAAATACGAAAATAAATATCAATTGCAAACCTGTTTAGATGGGCTTCTTGCAATTGAAATGTTGAAAAAGAATACATTTTCTTTAGTCGTTTCTGATCTTCAAATGCCTAACATGGATGGGTTTGCTTTGTTAAGTAAAATTAATGAACAATTCCCTGATATTCCTGTTATAATAATAACAGCTTTTGATAAACCCAAAACGGGAAGTGTTGTTACTAAGAAAGGTGCTGCAGCCTATTTTACTAAGCCTTTAATTATGGAAGATTTGATTGCTAAGATTGATGAAATTGTTTCAAAAGAAACAGAAGGTGGTCAACTACATAATGCCTCACTTGAAATGTTTATTCAGCTCATTGAAATGGAAGCTAAAACCTGTACAATAAGAGTTTATGATGAAGTTAACAAGAAAGCAGGGGTACTTTTTTTTAATGGCGGAGAATTATTTGAAGCAAGGTTTGGAGAAATAACTGGCAAGGAGGCTGCATACCAGGTTTTTTCATGGGATAAAGTTACACTTTCAATAGAAAATCATTGTATAATTCAGGAACGTATAATTCAGGATGAACTACAGGCTATACTTCTTGATTCTATGAGAATGAAAGATGAGATTGGCAGCTCTGAGGACGATTTTTCTGAAGATCCAGAGAAAAATGCTGTACAGGAGAATGACAGTGAATCAGTAAAAGATGAAACACTTGTTAAGTGGGAAGAAAAATCGAACACACCAGAAGATAATATCAAGAAAAAGCTATCCGGTATTCTTGATGTCGATGCAGATATTATTTCGATAGAGGTTGATAATTCATTAAAAGACTTTATTGAACAAAGCAATGCTTTTGGCGATTTTTTCGATATTGGACATTTGACTGCTGGGTACTTTGATAAGAAAGAAACAGAAAATACGATTATTATTACGAATGAAGATGGTACTTGCGTAGAGCTTGTAGTTGGAAAAAAGTGCTCTCCAGATCGGATAATTAAAAATTTAATATAATATGTAGTATATTGAGGTTTATTCTTAAATGGAAAGCTTGTTTGATGATATTTTTGCAATAGATGGTGTGTATGGAGTACTTATTATTTCTAAAGAAGGAGGAAATGAATTTAGTAAGTTCAAATCCCCCTTGCAGGAAAAAATGAATCAAAAAAAGTGCAAAGAGTTTATTGAAAAATCTATTGATATAAAAACTATGAACAATGTGTTTGAAAAATCACGTGAAACATTAATGTTATACGGTCAGAAGAGACTATATATTAAAAATACCGATAACGGTTTCCTGTTCATTATTATGGATATGTTTGTACCGATTGCTATGGTTAGGCTTAATTGTCAATTGCTTGTTCCTGAACTTAATAAAATAAAAAGCCCTAAAGGTTTAGGACGCTTTTTTAGAAAATAATTGAGAGTCTTCTTTGGATATAGAAATTAAAACCAAACTTGATACCGCTGAAGCATATAGTGAACATGGCTTATATCGTGAATCGCTTGAGATATATGAAAAAATAATAAATGATAAAGTTGATCTTGATGAACTCACAGAGAAATCAGTTAAAGCACAGATAGTTCATTTGAAAGAAATGGTTGACGAAATTGATGATGATGATTCAAAACAAGAATTATCTTCTGAAGAAGTATCAACTATAAAAAAAACGTGGGCTGATAACGAAGAAAGTGTTGCTGAGATTGTTGACAGTGCCAAAGCATTTAAAGAACTTGGTTTACATAAAGAGGCAGTCACAGAATATTTAAAGCTGCTTAAGTTTAACTATCCTGTTGAAAAAGTATTTCCTGATTTTACAAATTGTTTTTTTGAGTTACATTCACCGACAAAAATTAAATCACAACTAGGAAAAATTTTAGCTAAATTACAGCTTTCAAATGATGTTGTTTCAACTATTCAGTTTGAATTTGCTGTTGAAATGGAGAAACGTAACAGTAAAAATATTGCACTTAAAATGTACAAAGAAGTACAAAAAATTTCTCCTGAATATGAAGGTTTAACAGAAAGAATTGAAACTATAGAAGGTATACAATCTTATGACTCAAAATTTGGATATCTTCTTGATAAAAAACATATAACAAAAGAACAGCTTCAAAGTTCTCTTGCTCTGTCAAAGAAATCTGGAAAAAGTGTTGAGTCTGTGTTGCTTGATGAATTAAGAATTAAAAAAGATTTAATTGGAAAATCATTGTCGGCCTTTTATGATTGTCCATTTTGTGAGTTTGATAAATCAATGATGGTTCCTGTTGAATTATTAAGTAAACTAAAAAAAGTTTTTCTTCAAAAAAACTGCTGGGTACCTTTGAAATGGGAAATGACAGAAGGGATTGTTGATATACTTATAGATGATCCGAAAAATCTTGAAAAAACTGATAATATATATGCATCAATAAATGCAAAAAGAATTAAATTTTCTGTTGGTATTAAAGAAGATATATTAAAAGTCATAGACCATTTTTATAATAAAGACTCTAAAACTGAAGAGTTTGATGAAGATGATTCATCCGCCCTTGACAACATGATGTTTGATGTTGAATTCGAAGAAGAGGACGATGATGATATAGAGCTATCTGATGATCCGGATGAGACTTCAAGTCAAATTGTTCGAATAGTTGACCAGGTTATTATAACAGCTTATCGAAAAGGAGCTTCTGATATACATGTTGAACCCTCTCCGGTCCTTAAAAAAGTAAACATAAGGTATCGAGTTGACGGGGTATGTCAGGAAGTACTAAAAGTACCACTCTCAAATGCAATGGGTTTAATTTCAAGAATTAAAATTATGGGTGGGCTTGATATCGCAGAACGACGTTTACCACAGGATGGTAAAATTAAGTTCAAAAGAAAAGGCGTAAAAAGTTTTGAACTAAGGGTAGCAACACTACCAACTGCAGGAGGATATGAAGATACGGTTTTAAGGATTCTTGCTGACTCTGGAGCAATGAAAATCCACCAAATGGGTCTTTCAAAAAGAAATCTGGAAGTTTTAAAAAAAATAATCGTCCAGCCTTACGGACTTATACTTGTAGTTGGCCCAACAGGATCAGGTAAAACAACGACACTACATTCTGCCCTTGGTTATGTTAATAAACCAACTGTAAAGATCTGGACGGCAGAAGATCCTGTGGAAATTACACAACAGGGTTTAAGACAGGTTGAGTGTAAACCAAAAATTGGCCTTGACTTTGCGAGAGTTATGAGAGCTTTTTTAAGGGCAGACCCAGATATCATTATGATAGGTGAGATGCGTGACTATGAAACCGCTTCTACAGGTATTGAAGCTTCGTTAACCGGTCACCTTGTACTATCAACACTACATACAAACAGTGCACCTGAAACGATTACTAGACTTCTTGACATGGGTTTAAATCCACTTAACTTTTCAGATGCCTTTTTAGGTGTTTTGGCACAAAGACTTGTAAGGCGGTTATGTAGCTGTAAAAAAGAGCACAATCCTTCTCTTGAAGAATTTAATGAGATAAAGAATTTATATGGTAGTAAAGGGTTTGAAAAGACGGGTATTACTTACTCGAAAGACTTAAAACTATATAAGGCTAACGGCTGTGAGGCCTGTTCAGCTACAGGCTACAAAGGAAGACTGGCTATCCATGAATTGATGAATGGTACTGCGACTATAAAGAAAATGATAAAAAAACAAGTACCGACAAATGAATATTTCGAAGCAGCTGCAGAAGAAGGAATGACCACTCTGGTTCAGGATGGAATTGAAAAGTCTTTTGAAGGTCATACAGATGTAGATGAAGTTCGACGTGTCTGCGTCAGCTGATATTTACAATCTTTCTTGATTAAATATATCTATTAAAGGTGATGATTTTGGAGGACATAAGGATATTTGTAACATCCGGATCGGCTACATTTTCATGCCCAAAGTGTGATAAATCAAGGACTGCTGACGTCTCCAAAATAATCTCTAAAAAAGCGATTATTAAAATCAACTGTAGATGTAAATGTGGTTATGCATTTAAAGCAATACTTGAAAGGCGAAAATATTTTAGAAAGAGCATTGAACTTAAAGGTACTTGCCAATCGGAAAATGACATGAGACCTGTTGTTGTATCAGTAGTAGATATTTCAAGATCAGGTTGTAAAATTAGCTTGGATAATGAAAATAATACTTTTTTAAAAAATGAAAAAATTTATATTGAATTTAATCTCGATGATACAAGTCATTCATTGATAACTAAAACTGCAATTATCCGTTCAAATAAAGATGGGGTAATCGGGGCTGAGTTTGAATCTATTAATGAATATGATAAAATAGGGCAGTACCTGATGTTTAAATAGGCAGTGGACTAATTTGCAAAGGCAGCACGATCAATGAAAGAAAGAGTTTTTATTAATTCAGAAAATATGGCTACATTTATATGCCCTGAATGTCAAAAAGTCAGACACGCTGATGTTTCTAAAATTTTAGGCATAAATAAAGCTCTAAGTATAAAATGTCAGTGTAAGTGTGGTAACAAATTTGAAGCTATTCTTGAAAGACGCAAGTATTTTAGAAAAGATATTGAACTAAATGGAATGGTTTACATTGGAAATGATGGCGAAAAATTTTCAGTTATCATTAATGATGTTTCACGGGCGGGCTTAAAACTTAAGTTGAAAACAAATCACAAATTAAATCCTGGTGATGAGCTACTGATAGAGTTTTATCTTGATAATGAAGAAAAAACACTTATTTCAAAAAAAATTATTGTTCGAAGCATTAGCGGGTTAAATTTAGGTGTGGAATTTAAATCTTCCGAACATTACGATAAATTTGGTTCATACTTGATGTTTAAATAAAAAAAAATCGTACAATAAAAAATTCAACCCCACCCCCTTCTTTTTCATTAATTCTATTATCCCGGATTCATTTTTCAAAGAGTTGTTATTCCTAATAAATAAGTAAAAATAAACTCAAGTGTTTTATATAGTGAGTATAAAATATGTTAATAATGAAGAATTAACTTTTTAAAAAGGTACAGAAAACTTTACGACATAATCGATACCCATATTTTGTTCAAGCCCATTATCATCATTATTGGTTGTTACACTAGACTGTATACCTATCCAGGTAACTTGCCAGACCTTTGAATAGTCAGGTGGAAGCATGTAAGAAATTAATGCATGTGTTGCTGCACATGATGCAAAGTAAAGATTAACTCCGTTTACACTTGGATGAGAGCCTAAGATAGGATTTTCTTCACTGTATTTAGAAGGATTTTTTGCAATATCCAATGTTTGTTGCCAATCTTTTGATAATGTATATAAAAAACATAACTCCCTTGCTGTAGTTTCCTGACTCCATGAACCAAACGAAAATGCAAATGAAGGCATGAGTAAAACAGTAAGAAAGATCCCAGTAATAATTTTTCTTAAAGCTGATATATTCATTACCATGTTCTCCAAAAATTGTTATCTATATAAATATTATAATTCAAGTTATATGCCAGAATTTAATTATGATATAAATATGTATAATAACAAGTGTATAGAGAATATGTGTGCTAAATCATGGATATTGTAGAACGAAAGAATGTGTTCAGAAATTCAGTATAGTGAACATTGGTCCGATAAATGGATTATTTATAAGGTGAGAAAAAGAATTATTGCTTTTCCGTAGAGTTTTAAAAGTTATTTAATAAGTGTGGTGTAATCTTTAAGTTCACAGCTATATTCTTCTTGAATTAAGGGGCTTGAAATTAGAAAGTCTGCCGAAGCTCGATTACATGCAACAGCAACATTATAAAGAACGCTCATTCTGAGAAGTGCTTTTACGTCTACATCATGAGGCTGTGCAGCCATAGGGTCCCAGAAAAAAATTAAAACATCTAATTCTGAATTTGCAATCATGGCACCTAATTGCTGATCTCCACCCAAAGGTCCGCTTTTTAATCTGCTCACATTGAGGTTACATTTTTCACTTATTATCCCTCCAGTTGTTCCGGTGCCGCAGAGAGTGTGTTGAGAAAGGGTTGAATGATTTTGTTTAACCCATTCAACAAGATCAGATTTTCTACCATCATGTGCAACCAATGCGATTCTTTTTCTTTGCTTCATTTTGAACCTTTTATTTACTACGTAGTTAATGTAAACTAATTTATATCAGCCTATAGAAGAATATTCAACTATTACTAAATATAAAATAAAAATATTAAGTTTAGAAATTTTCTATAAATATATTGTAAATTATGTATATTCAAATGACCATCTGTAAAGAATAGTTGGTGGGCATAGTAATTACAAATGGTCGGATGACGTTTATAGGTATATCTCAAAAAGTTATCATTGATAAACCGGATAGATTTGAAATTCTTTAGCAAGTATTTATTATCCCACCAGTCATTTATCGTAAAAATTTACCTCAAAGGCTGGGGCCTCTAGATTGCTTTTGCGGTTATAACAACACGCAACGGAGCAGGGTAGCCCTCAACTGTTTTTAAAGGGTCTGACGGATCTAAAAAATCTTCAAGCGACTCGGTATTGATCCACTCCGTTCTCCTCTGTTCCTCTGCGGTTGTAATTGATATATCTATAGTCTTTATGTTAGTAAATTTTGCACGTTTAAGCCATGATTCCAGACATTTTACAGTTGGTATGAAATAGACGTTTTTCATTTTTGCATATCGGTCAACTGGGAAAAGAGCAGTATCTGACCCTCCACCAATAATAAGGGTTTCCAGGACAAGCTCTCCATTTTTTTTAAGATTTTTATGAATATTTTGCAATGCTTCAACAGGAGATTTCCTATGGTATAAAATACCCATAGAAAAAATAGTATCAAAATATTTATGAAAAGTTGGCAATTCTTCCATAGCTCCAGGTATATAGTAAATATCTGGTAGTTCGATATATTTTTTTAAAGTTAAGAATTGGTAATAAAATAAAATTTGAGGATCTACGCCAAGAACCATCGATGGTTTTTGTTCAAGCATCCTAAGCATGTAGTAACCAGAGCTGCAACCGATATCCAGAACTCTTTTTCCCTTTAAAGAGGAGATGTTATTTTTTAATCTATTCCATTTTATGTAAGAGACCCACTCCGTATCTATTTTAATTCCAAATAAATTAAAAGGCCCTTTTCGCCAGGGAGAAAATTTTTCTAATATACTATAAAGTTTTTTATAATCAGTATCACTAATATCATTTTTACTTCCAATTTTAATCCAGTCTGATGAAAGATTTACTTCAGAGGGGTGTATATCAGGTAATTTTTGAAATGCCTCTCTGCATGTTTTTTCGAGTCCGTATTCGAGGTCTAACCTTTTTTCTTTAGCGATAATTACTTGGTGGAGGTCAGAGAGGCAGTGGTCAATTTTCAACTTAGTGTGATTGGCAACAAGATTCTTCATTCAACTTTTCCGTCTTTCAGGGTGACAATTTCTAAAAATTACTTTTGACAAATAAATGATGTGAAATTAAACCATTTTTGCCAAATGTCAACCTTAGTAAATCCTGCTGATTTAAATCTTAGAAAATGAGACTCAGGAGTTTCAGGAATTAAGACATTTTCAAGGGCATCTCTTTTCTGACTGATTTCAAGGTTTGAGTATCCATTTTCTTTTTTATATCGGTAATAAAATTCTTGTTGTAACTCTGTTAGCTCTTCATTTTCCTGGATAGTTTTTTCAGTTATCAGAAGAATACCTGATGGTAAAAGACCCTTATACACATTCTTTATAAGTTCATCCCTCTCATCTACAGGGATAAATTGAAGTGTCAGGTTTATAACCACAATTGAGGCCTTTACTACAATAATATTTTGGATTTTATCATGTATAAGTGTTATGTTTTCTTCATTTGGCCTGTTTGACAACCTCTCTTTATACGTTCTGAGCATCTCCGTAGAATTATCTACAGCAATCATAGAAAATTTTTTTTTGCCCATTAATTCAAGAAACTGAAGCCCCAAATTACCATTCGAACAACCAAAGTCAAAAATAGTTGAACCTGGTTGGTAAAACTTCTCACTTAATTGAACCTGCCGTTTTATTGTTTCCTGATACAACGGAACAGATCTGTTAATCATGTCATCAAAAACGTTAACAACGGTCTCATTAAACTCAAATGGTTTTATTTTTTTTATTTTTTGTGCGTATATTTTATCAAATTCCATGTTTATGCTGAATTTTCTTTTTTGTTAAAAACTTTGTTAATATTATTTGATAATCTTCAACTGTAAATAGAAAATATATAGAGTTTTATCATCAAAGTCTATAATCAATTAAAATCAGAGTATTATTGCTAATAGCTATGCCGATATTGATGTGAATGAAAATAAACTCATAGCTATCTTTTAGTCCAATTATCTCGGTCACGTGATAATAGTATTGATTTAAAGATATATTTGGTTTAAATACCCACAATTTAACAATTGTACGATAAATAGTTGAGGATTAAAATGGGCCGAATCTGGTTTCCCACATATAGTGATTTTAGTTTTTCCGAAATAAAAAGCTTTATTGAAGTAAATATGCTGAAACATCTCGATATAAAAATCACTGAAATGAACGATGATGAGTTTATTGGAACTATGCCTGTGGATCATAGAACAATGCAGCCAATGGGCTTGCTTCATGGTGGTGCGTCATGTGTGCTTGGAGAGTCACTTGCAAGTATAGCTTCATATCTTTGTGTAGACCCAAACAGATATAATGTTGTTGGCTTGGAAATTAATGCAAACCACTTAAGAAGTGCGACAGAAGGTCTTGTAACAGGAATATGCAGGCCCTTGAATCTTGGGAAAAAAATTCATGTCTGGGAAATAAAGATTTATGATGAAGAGGAAAGGTTAGTTTGCGTAAGTCGTATGACAAATACAGTGTTGGATAAACGGTAATAATTACTATGTTAATTAATCCGATCTAATTTTTAGATTAACGGGTTTAGCTTATAAAAAGAATTTTCTATAAATTTCGATGAATAGTGACACTGCCATTTTTAACTCTTTTTCCAAACTCACGCTTTACAAACCGTTTAAAAGACTGCCTTGTTTTTGGGAATAAGAGTAAAATACCTGAAATATCAGTCAATAATCCCGGTGTAATTAAAACAATGCCGGCAACAAGAATTAAAAACGCATCGATTATTTCATCCCCAGGCATAATTCCCTGCTTATAGTTTTCCTGAATCCTTATGATTGTCTGCATTCCCTGTAGGCGTGCAAGACTTGCACCTGCAAACCCTGTTGCAATGACAAGAATTATTGTGGATAAAGGGCCTAAAAATGAACTTAACTGAATAAGTAGAAAGAGTTCAATAACCGGTATTAAAGTGAAGAGTAGAAAAAGCTTTATTAGCATTGCGTTCCTTTTTATTATCTTTAAATAATATTTGTTTTCAAATTTATTATAGTAAGATTGTTCTTTTATATCAGTATGTCAAGGTTAATGATGTATAAATAATATATGAATAAGATAACAGGGTAAGTTTAATGGCGATATAAATTTTGACTTTGTTTTAGTAGTCTGTTAAAATTACTAAAATCCTATAAAGAGCTAATTTCCGAAATACTTTTTCCTGGCTTATCTTGCTTGTTCTTGTTTATGTAAATTTTTAATAGGAGGCGGTTATGAATGAATATCGGTGTGATTCCTGTGGTTTTGTTTATGACCCGGAACAGAAAATTAACTCCGGTGTTTTTTTTAAGGATATTCCCGATACTTATGTTTGCCCTGCCTGTAAAGGTGATAAGAGTAATTTTAAAAAACTCGGTAAAGACTATTATAGTGGTAAAGACAAATTCAATAAATCAAAAAATGAATATCTTACAAACAACAATTAATTAAATAAAATCGTATAGTGACGGTATAAATGATTATTATAATTATTTATAAAGACATGCTGTTTACGTTAAGTAAACAGCATTGAAAGTGAGAATATCCCATCTTCCATTGTTGTTTTAACCTCAATGTCTCCTTTTGAAAATACATGCATCATCTCCTTGTTAGAGGAAAGTACGTCGGCAGTAAAGCCTTTTAAACAAGCTTCTTTGGCTAATTCGGTCAGTCGTTTATACATGTATGTCGCAATTCCGAGACCTTGATACTGTGCATCGACGATAAATGCAATATCAGCGAATGTTTTTTCATCATTCATAACAAATCTTGCCTCAGCAATGATTCTTTCCTGTCCGTGAATATCTACATAGCCCACTATTGATGTTGTTTGACTGTAGTCGATATTGACATAGGATTGCATTTTTGCATGAGGCATTGCTGTAACAGGAGTGAAATACCGATAATATACTTCGGTATCAGAAAATCTGTAGAAAAGACGTCTCATACCTTCCTCATCAGATGGTTTTATAGCTCTGAATTTAATCGCGGTGTTATTTTTAAATATTTTTTTTGTGTCAATCTCAGGGTAAAGGTGGGCTGATTCTTTTATAAAAATCTGGTCCTGATATAAAATTTTCAGCTCTTTCGCTTCATCAATAAGTTTTGCCCTATCATCGGGATGAGCAATTTCAATTAAAGCTTGAGCACGTTCTCGGATTGTTCTTCCTTTTAAACGTGCAACTCCATATTCTGTAACGATAAGGTCCACTGACTCTTTTACACTCAGTCGATTCTGATAGTTTGAAATATTAAGTCTAATATTTGATTCATTTGCAAGATTACGGCTTGAGAGTGCAAATATTGTACGGCCACCTCTTGAAATTTCCGCTCCATTGAAAAAGTCAATAACTTCAACGGGGCCTGTTGCAACGTTACCTTTCCCTTCATGAAGCGCGACATTACCATGAAGATCTGCTTTACGGGCATGTATTATTGCGACAAAATTTCTATTTCTACCAATTTGAATAGGGCTGAAAACGTCCTGAATTGACTGAAACTCGATGATTGGGTTTAAATTGAGCCAATCCATGAGTTTTGGGGTTCCTAATGCATATGAAACGAGCGACTTACCTCGATAGTATCTTTTTTTTCTGTTGGTTACAGCTCCACTTTTTATAAGATCCATTAGGGCATCTGTAATAAATGGAGAATGTACACCAAGGTTCTTTTTCTTGGATAAGGGGGGTACCAGAGCCTCAAATAGTGGACCAATGGAATATACGATACAACTACCATCTTCGATTACAGAAGCTACTTTTTCCGCTATTGAGTCAAAAACCTTATCTCCTGGCCATCTTTCAAAATATATTGGTGGTTCATCTGATTCAACAAAGCAGTCAAATTCTGAAACTGGTATAAATGTATCACCGAACGTTTGTGGAATATCGTAATTAATTTCACCAATAACAATAGATGCCTTTTCCATAACATGGCGGGCAACATCAACTGCTACGCCAAAACTGCAGTAGCCGGCATCATTCGGGGGTGTAACCTGGATAAAAGCAACATCAATATCAATTTGTCCTGATTCAATAAGATTTGGGATCTCAGAATAACGACTAGGTATGTAGTCGACACGACCCGATGAAATTGCTTCATCAGCTGTCCAACCTGAAAAAAATGTTTTTAATCGGTATTTCTGACTCGATAACTCCTTTATCGACATTGCATCACCAAGGCAGATTATTTGTATCAACTCAAGATCTTGCAGGTTAGTTGCTGTGGAGTTCATTAAATGTTTGACTAAAGTCCTTGGCTCAGCAACTCCTGTACCCAGAAAAATACTCATCCCCGGTTCAATATCCTCTATCGCCTGTTCAGGTGTGACAATCATATCTTTAATATGTTGAGGTAGTTGATTTTTCATTTATTATCCTTAAGTGAATTAATGATTCTGGCTTTTTGGAGCGAAGTTTTAATACAATCACTAAAACAAATAAAAAAAGCATTGTCAAAGAATAACAATGCTTTTATCAAAATATTTTTTATACTATTTTATTAAAAATAGAGTGCGGGGCCCTAGTTGGCCATATGGTCAAGCCTTGATTCAACTAAGGCCCTTAATTTTCTTGAGTTGTCCATAATGTCTGAATGATAATTAAGAACCCACCAGACTTTATTTAAAAATTCAGGGTCTGAGTGTGGCTGGGAAAGTACAAACTCTAGATCTGATATACTTTTATATTTACTTGATAGTTCCTGATGCATTTCTCTACAGCTTTTAAGGGTGTAGTTTTTTAAATTCAAGGATTCTACCGTCTGTTTACTTATCATTCTTTTTCCCTCAATGTTATAAAGTTTAAAAAATCAAAACAACATTTTTGCCAAAAAGCCGGTAAGTGCAGTATATCAAGGATATTATAGAATTTGAATTTCGTAAAAACTCCGAAAGCACTGTAAATAAAGCATATCTTTAATTCCGATGAGCTCAATTTAAATACATTATAAAACAACGTTTCGATTTATGTCTATGATGTGTTCGGATTATTTTAGTGAGGAAATCACCCAATGGTCTGTGGAAAAATCCCAAATAAAGAAGCAGATTTTAAGCAAGTTGTTTGAATTATTCAGAAGTTTTTTAAAGAATAAAAATGGTTATTCGGGAAGTTTTTTTTAAATACAGAGATCTATTAAAAATTCATATTTTTTAGTGGATTTTTTAATAAGTTCAACTGAACAAAGAAATATCAGGGTGATTTAACAAGCCTAAAGCCAATCATGCCGCCTTTATCGCCGGGTAAATTTGCATTACGATCAGCTGCTCGACAACTTCTACTGCTCATTTGCCAGTTGCCACCTCTTGCTACCCTGAATTTTCCAATTAAAGGGCCTTTTGGGTCAGTGACTTCATCTGGAGAATAGGGGCCAAACCAGTCACTACACCATTCGGAAACATTCCCATGCATATCAAAAAGTCCCCAATGATTAGGTTTTTTAGTACCGACAGGGTGGATAATGTCATTTGAATTATCATTATACCAGGCATAATTTTTTAGTTTTTTCTCATTATTGTCATGGGCGCCCATATTTTTGTTGCCAGCTCTGCAAGCGTATTCCCATTCAGCTTCAGTAGGCAGTCTGTATTTTGTTGTTTTTTCAATTTTGTTCAGTCTGCCTATGAACTCCTGAACATCACCCCAGTATATGTTTTCTACCGGGCAGTCCGAACCACATTTTGCAAATTCAGAGGGGTTGCTTCTCATTACTGCCCGCCATTGTCCCTGTGTTACTTCAGTCGTCTGGAGATAAAATCCTTTTTCAAGATTAACCTTATGTGCTATTTCGTTAGCCCACCTTCCGGGTTCCTCTCGTGGGCTTCCCATTGTAAAAGGCCTTGGAGAAATGTAAATAAACTCCATGCCCGGTATAGGCCCTTCAATTACATTTTTAAGTGCAGCCATCAGTTTTGCCGATGGTAGATCATTTTCAACCATGTTGTTAAAATCTACAAGTACAGGTAACGGTTTTATCTTTCTGATTTGATAATTTCGGGAATCCCCCGTTTTTTTGTTGAAAAGCCTAATCATCGTTATAGATTTATTTAGATCATCATTCTCATCAATTTCAAATTGTGCACGAAGATCAGCTTTAAGATATGATTTGTTGTTCCACAGGGCGCGTGCTCTTTTTTTATCTGTATAATTCCAGTATTTGTTCCATGTTTTTGTTGACGTAATAAGGTGAAGAGGAAATCTGTACTTATCTGCTTCCGGTGGATAAAGAATTACTTCTACTTCATTATTAACGACTGGTAAGGACTGAGTTTGAAGATGGGTGACTCGATCAACTATTGGTTTTAGTTCTTTAATTTTACTTTCAATATACCCGACTTCCGCTAACGAAATCTGGTAGCGGAGATTAAATTCTTTATGTGTTTTTTTAACTTGCCTTTTTTGCTTTATTTTTGCATTACGCAATTTCTTCTTATATGCTTCGGCTCTTTTGTTGTATTCATATTGTGTTTCAAAAAGATCACGTGGTTTCATTGGAATAGGGAGGTTGGCATTGGCTTTGTTTAAAAGAAGATAATAAGTTTTTTCAATATCTTTTACTTTCTTATTAAACAAAAAATCGTGCTTTTTTTCAATCTGATGATATCTTTCAATAAGGCTTAGCAGGTTTGTTTTTTTCTCATCTGTTTCAAAGTTATTGGCAAACAAACTCAATGGTAAACTGATAAAAAGTAAAAAAAACAGGCATAGTTTTATAAAATGAGTAGTCATAATTTTTATTCTATTTTTATAATTATTGGAAAATTTCTTTGAACTTTAAAGAGTTATGATAATTATATCTAAAAAAACAAGTTACGTCAAATGTTAGAGATGTGTTTGTATACTGGGTTTTTTTTTAATAGCATTAAGTTTGTTGAAAATT
>JQIA01000061.1_pt1 | contig 45653 bp, 28 predicted proteins | sample 811431 | NCBI WGS metagenome assembly JQIA01 (sample SAMN02998118, study PRJNA258478) | marine sediment metagenome | biome: marine; feature: seafloor; material: sediment; isolation source: oil-polluted sediment collected from 3 locations (0.5 km, 0.7 km and 0.9 km)... | place: USA: Gulf of Mexico ...
TGTCTGGCCAGGCTTGAAGTAGTACATATGGTACGTCAAAAGTCTGGTCAGGCACTAAAGCGCAGTAGATGGGGCTTTTTACGACGCCATCAAAGTTCTTCTATTGTAATAGCATCATTCGTATAAATACATAATGATGCCGCTATCAGCATAGTCTCTTCAGCAATCGCCCGTGCATCCAGGTCACTGTGCTTTAAAAGTGCAACGGCTGCCGCCTGAGCGGCAATGCTTCCTGAACCGATACTGATAATGCCTTCGTCAGGTTCAATAACATCCCCTGTTCCGGAAATCAGATAGGTGTGTTCGCTGTCTACAGCAATCATCATGGCTTCAAGACGCCGTAAGTATTTATCGGTCCGCCAGTCTCTTGCAAGTTCAACAGCTGCCCGTGTAAGGTTCCCGTTATATCTTTCAAGCTTTTCTTCAAGCTTTTCAGACAAATTCAGTGCATCGGCTGTTGCACCGGCAAAACCAACGACGATCTTGTCATTGTAAATCCGTCTTACTTTTCTGGCTTTATGTTTTGTAACGATACTGCCAAGCGTAACCTGCCCGTCTCCTGCCACAACTGTTTTACCGTTATGTCGAACTGCAATAATTGTCGTTCCATGAAAAGTTTCCATAATAATCTATATCTCCATCCCCCGCCTTTTTTGTTATCTTCGGGGATGAGCCTTGTCATAGGCTCTGGTCAGTCTGTCAATGGTTACATGCGTATACTTCTGGGTTGTCGAAAGACTTTCATGGCCCAGGAGCTCCTGTACGCCCCTTAAATCTGCCCCCGCATCAAGCATGTGGGTTGCAAATGTATGGCGTATTGCATGTGGATACACCGGCACTGTAATACCGCATTCAAGGGCGAGCTGCTTTAAAATACGTGCGATTGATCTTTCAGAGAGCCGTGTATCGTTTTTATTTAAAAACAGAGCATTTAAATCATAGTTTACAGAGTATTTTTTTTCGGCACATGCCTTTCTGTACTCTGAAACTGCCGCAAGTGCCCGCTTCCCGACAGGCACAATCCGCTCTTTTTTTCCTTTTCCAAGAACCTTGATAACACCGCCACTGAAATCGACACTGTCAATATCGAGTCCTGAAAGTTCGGAAACCCTTATGCCTGTTGAATATAATACCTCAAACATGGCCTTGTTTCTTAATCCCGATAATGTGTTCGTCTTTATAGAATCAAGCAGCCTGAAAATATCATCCACAGTAAGATAAGCCGGTATCGGCTTGTCCTGTTTCGGTGTTAAAATCAAATCCGCAGGATTATTCGTCACTGCTTCATGTTTTAAAAGAAATCTAAAAAAAGATCTGAGTGCCGATAGCTTCCGGGCAACCGTGCTTTTTTTGTTTTTCTTTTTATATAACCGACTAAGATAACCTCTAATTGCGATTGCGTCAACATCCCCGGGCAATAAAGATGCCATTTCCTTAGGAATTTCTGTATTAACTCTCTTTATTTCCGCAAAATAATACAAAAACTCATACAAATCATTCAGGTAGGCACGATTTGTATTTTTTGAATAATCTTTCTGTGCTGAGAGGTACTCCAAAAAAGAGTCAATCTGATTTATAATTGGCTGGTTTTTCATTTGATACCTGCTTGCTGATTCGGATAATTGTTAGCGTTGCCGTTGTAGGCCAAGAACCGCCATCACTTTCTGGAGATCGGCCCAGGCTTCTCTTTTTTTCTCAGCATTCCGCAAAAGATAAGCCGGATGGAAGATCGGCATCACTTTAATACCATTATAGTCATGAAACACGCCTCTGAGCCGCGTAATACCATCAGGTTTATCCAACAGCGCCTGAGTTGCAAAACCACCAAGGGTACATATCACTTCAGGCCGCACAACCTCAAGCTGCCGCTTTAAAAAGGAGAGACAGGTCACAATCTCTTCCGGCAACGGGTTTCTGTTTGCTGTAGGCCTGCACTTCAGCACATTGGCGATATAGACATCTTCACGCCTGAGACCCATAGCCTGAACCATCTTAGACAAAAGCTGGCCCGATGCGCCCACAAACGGCACCCCCTGCTGATCCTCTTCAAACCCCGGAGCCTCTCCGACAAAAGCAAGCCTTGCCCCCGGATTCCCGGCACCAAAAACGAGATTCTTACGGCGCTGGCCAAGGCCACATCGCAGGCAATTGCCCAATTCCAGCCGTATTTGTTCAATGGCCTCATAACGGGCTTTTATATCAGTATTGTCAATAACAGGCCTGCTTGCCATCACCTGATTATTATTTACCGTCATAGCCTGTTGCATCGGAGCACTCTGCTGTGTCGGTACATTCTGCTGTACCGGAGCATTCTGTTGTGCAGGAACATTCCGTTGCACCGGAGCATTCTGTTGTGCAGGAACATTCCGTTGTACCGGCGCATTCTGTTGTACCGGCGCATTCTGTTGTACCGGCGCATTCTGCTTTATAAACTGCGGCCCTCTGTTTACTTCAGGCTTCTTTTGACGTCCTTCCTGCTGACCCCAGGACCGGATTATTTCCAGACTCTTTGGCGAACAATCAAAGCCCTTGCACCCGATGTCAGACATAAACATCAGTGTCCGTTTAAAATCTTTTGTTATTTCTTTAAAGTCATTGTTATTCACAGTGATAAAATCCTGTCGAAAATAATATTGGCCACATCTTCTTTACTCATTGAATCAAAGGGTTCTTTTCTTCCGTCACGGTAGAAAAGTGTCACAATATTTGTATCTGTACCAAATCCGGATGACGGGTCTCCGACCAGATTTCCGACGATCATATCAAGATTTTTTGCTTCAAGCTTCTTAGTTGCATTGTCTGTCAGGTCCTGAGTTTCGGCAGCAAATCCTACAAGAATCTGATTTGTCTTCTTCGACCCGGCCTCTTTTAAAATATCAGGATTCTTATCCAGTTCAATGACCATTTCATCACTTTTTTTCTTTATCTTATGCTCGGCCTGATTTTTTGCCCGGTAATCTGCAACAGCAGCCACTTTAATGATAATATCAGCAGCATCCATTCCTGAAATAACGACATCCCGCATTTCAGAAGCAGATTTAATTTTTATAAAATTCATGTTTAAAGGCTCTTCTAAACTAACAGGGCCTGATACAAGGGTTACTTCTGCCCCCCTGTACTCTGCCGCCCTTGCAATAGCGTAGCCCATTTTACCGGAAGAGTGATTCGAAATATATCTTACAGGGTCAATCGCCTCCTGCGTCGGACCGGCGGTAACAATAATTTTTTTCCCGTTAAGATCTTTTGGTGTCAACCTTTGAATGATTCTGTCAGCAATAAACCGTGGTTCAGGAAAGCGCCCTGCCCCGGAAGTGCCGCAGGCAAGTTCACCTGTCCCCGGTTCTATAATGGTAAACCCATCCCCTTCAAGGGAATCAATATTCCGCTGAACAATTTTATTTTCATACATATTTGAGTTCATAGAAGGACAGACCACGACAGGCGCCGTCACGGCCAACATAAACGTAGTCAATGCATCATCGGCAATCCCGTTTGCCAGCTTCCCGATAATATTAGCTGTGGCAGGCGCCACAACGACAAGATCAGCCTCTTCGGCCCAGGATATGTGTCGTATCGACGCATCCGCCCCTTCTTCAAACACCGTTGTCATCACCGGAAAACCGGAGATAGCCTGAAATGTGGCAACCCCGACAAATGCCTGAGCGCTTTTTGTCATAACTACTTTTACGGAAGCGCCCATTTTCTGGAGCTGGCGCAAAAGCTCAACACTTTTATATGCCGCAATTCCTGCGGACACACAAAGTACAATATTTTTTCCTTCAAGATTATTAAAACTCACAATACCTGCTCCATATTAAAGCTCTGATGAAACACCAATGCCGACTTCAGTTGTAAACCCTTTTTCCCGCAGCGTAATCAGACACCAGCGCTTGTCTTTATGAAAAATCATATTGGTTGAAAAAGGAGACTTGATCACACTGACCATCTTCCAGCCATCCTCAGGCACCTTTACTTCAAAAAAGTGAACAACAGAGCGAAGCTCAACCCTGCCGTAAAATGAAATAAAGCCTCTGGCATTATCGCCGGTCCCGATAACAGATGAATGCCTTTTATCTTCGGTTAATTCTCCGGGCACCAGTATATCTTTAAAATCATAATATAACGGTTTTGTACTCTCCGTCTTCTTTTCAACAAGCTTTGCAGGTTTCTTGCTGTCCTTATTCTTATTCTTATTCTTCATTTCAATCGCACTGAAAACACAGGATGAGGACGTCATAACACCGAGCAGCAGGAGCACATATATCAACCGTTTTATAGTCATTCTTTTTTTCATCATAATTAAGCCTCCATTCAGCATGAGATTATTCTGATGACATTATCAATTATAGATCTATTAATCAATGGGGAATCAAGAGCCGATTGGGAGGGGATTGAAAAAGAAATCCTGACCAGCAACTATAAAAGTAATCACTGACCAGGACTTTTGTTTTATCTATTCAACTTTTTATATCAGACTAATTGGCTACTGTTGAATAATCAGGCAACTGCTTTATTTTTCGCCAATCAAATTGATGGCTCTTGGTTCTTCAAAAGGATACGTTACAGACATGGTATCACCCGAAACTGTAATGACTAATGGAGATGGATGTGAAAAGCCCCATTCCCCATTGGTGTCAGCTCTTGTAATAGTTGCTGCAAAATTTCCTGTTGCAGAATCCCAGATATATGTACCGACCTCTATACCGCTTTGACCATCTTCATCAACTGTCCCCTCCTGCGAAAAGACAAAATTGGAACCATCTATAAAAGTAATAACAACTGTGTCATCAGGACTTTGCCCGCCCCATCCGCCAACAAGAGTTCCGGGGGAACGCACAATCCGGTTGATCTCACTCGGGGCCTCACCAGGATACGTCACTGACATTGTATTGTCTGAGACAATAATATTTGAAGGTGACGGATGCGAAACACCCCATTCTCCGTTCGTATCAACTCTTGTAATAGTTGCTGCAAAATCGCCAGTTATCGGGTCCCACATATAGGTGCCGATCTCTATACCACTGTGACCATCGAAATCAGTTGTTCCCTCCTGCGAAAAGACAAAATTGGAATCATCTAAAAAAGTAATCACAACTGTACCATCAGGACTTTGTCCACCCCAGCTGCCAATAATTTCATCTGCGGCACAGGACGCTTCAAAAGGTACAACTCTTCTGATAAGCCAGTCTTCATTCTTCGCATAATATTCAACTCTGGCTTCCCCACCTGTGATATCAGTATAGTCACCGGAAGCCCCAATCGTAATCGTCATACTTGTATCACCGTATTCCGGGTCATCGCTTACATAAACATTTTCACCACCTGAACGATTCAGGCTGACAGCAAGAAAATCGATCACTGCCGTTGGAACATCTGTTGGTTCCGTCCATGTAAAGGCTAAATTTCCGCCGTCAAAACCGCATTGCGTTGCTGCATCAGGCCCTGTGAATTGTGGAAAATATTTTTCAGGGTTCGCCTGAAGTGTTGCAACAGGCAGCGGGATTGCTTTTTTTGCAACATACTTGTTTACAAAAAAACCACCATGACCATCAGGGATAGTAATTTCAGTATCTGCAGCCGTATAAAATTTAAAAATATATTCAGAACTCTCTGTTGTTGAGATCTGGTCGATGTCCAGTTCAGCTTCCTGATATGCGTTATAAAATTCATCACCACGGTCAGAACCACCTAACAGGGTCAGTTTAAGCGGCGCAGGAAATCCAGGCCCGTCAACCATAACATAATCAAGCGCCAGCCCTGCCCGCTGATTTTCCCCGTCACCGACATAAACGCTTATGGCACTGGTAAACTGAGCAGTACCGGACGTTGAATCCATAACCATATCAGCTATAACTTCAAGTTCAAAATAATCCCTGGCACCTGCGAACTGCCATGTATCCCCATTTTTAAGGACAAGCCACTTTAAATCATGTACTTCGCCCGAGGCGCTGATTATAAGATCAAATGAACACCATACTTCACCATCCGCAACATAAGTCGAATCAGTAATAACAACATTATCAAATGTAACACCTGTCAGCCCATCATCTTCTGTAATTTCATCCAAAAACGAAGTCCGTATTCTGCCGCAATCAATAAATGTGTCATGAAAAATACCAACAAGTTCTGTATTATCAGGCTGTGGAACACTTGTTTTAAAAAGGGCCGACCATACATTTAGTGAATTCTTTATCCCATTTAATGATTTCTGAAGTTCAGTCATATCAGGTGTCGTTGGTAAAGGTTCAACTGCTGCGACCTGATCAATCTGAACCTGAACACGTTCATCTGTTGCCGTATTAATAATTTCAACAGCGACGGCACCTGTATCATCCTGTTCTATATCAATATCGATAAGATCAAGAAGTGCATCAAGCCCGGTTCCGTCTGCTGTAAAAGAATTTCGCATTAAATCCATGGACGCATCAAGCCCGATATCCGCCATGATATTTGTCAGAATCGCCTGAACTTCTTCTTCACTTTTATTAATTGCATCAACTGAGACCGCGCCTGAATCAAAACTGTCGAAAAGATGTTCCGCAAGATCCTGTGCAAGATTTGCAACAATCAGATCAGTAATCGGCGTAATATTAATATTCCCGCCAAGGTCTTCAGCAGTAGCTACAGAGTGAACAACAACTCTGACACCGGCAACCTCGCCTTCCGCCTGAAGAATAAATGGCCCCGTCATTCCCGCAAGGTCAATTTCATAAGTCCCGTCTGAGGCCAGATCGACCTGCTTTGTTTCTCCTGTACTGTCTTTAACTGTGACGGTTCCGATAATTGCTTTTCCTGTTGCTGCTGTCCCCTTAAGGACTGTTGACACAGATGGATCTACAACGCCTGTCCCGCCATCGTTCCCCCCACCACATCCGGCCATGCCTGCGACCATTACAAACGCACATAAACCTGCCAATAGTATCTTCTTCACGTAAGCCTCCTGTTTCAAAGTCAATTTTCTCACTATGAAAATTAAATTATTTACAAAAAATACAATAAAATTATTATAGGAAAGGTATAAAATAGCTTGCAGAATTACAATTGGTAGAAGTACTGATTTTGAGGGTAAAAAATTCTGATTGGCATTTTTTTTAAAAAAAAATTAATAGTTGCATTCAATCTAACAAATAGCCTGCCAAATAGGGCATATTCAAGAGCAAACAGGAGCAACAACCTTAAGATAAATCGGGGGTTCACTTTCAAATATCATAAACCTGAACCAGCCTCAATATACTCTTCAACAATAGCTGTGGTAATTTCCGAACTCAAAAACCGATGGTTCTGCGTAATACCTTCAATTGCCATAAAAAATTCATTAAAAATATTACGTTTGATAATACAGGCTTCAATTCTGTATTTATAAATTTCTAAAACAACGTCTCTGTTGCCGGTCTTTGTCATATAAATTATTTTTAAATCGGGGTGAAATTTCCGAATAGCGGGTAAAAGGTTACTTTGAAGGGTAAGGTCTCTATCCAGAGCAATGATGGATGGTCGGGTGTCTTCGACTAAGGACATGACAGAATATTCGTCTGCGCTATCTCCGGTAAACACATAATCAGGGTGCTCTTCAACCAGATATCGAATTTCTTGTCGAATCGTTTCATTTTTCTCAGATACAGCAATTCTCAGTGTCATGTTTTTTACTCTCACCTGTCGGCTTCAGAAAAAGTCCGATACCAGCAATATATCCCATAAGCTTTAGTTCATCAGGATGGTCATTGGGGGTTCATAGCTGAACCCCCAACTACCAAACTCAGGAGTAAAAAAGGAACGGGCTGCTTTACCCGGCTTTAATAACCCTTGTACGTTTTGGCAAAACGTACAATTTGAGGATTCCATGTATTATATAGATTGTTAGTAATAATTCAATTGGTAGAAATACTGATTTGCGGGGTAAATAATTCTGAATGAGAACAATTTCAAGGTCTGATGGTCATGAATAAAAAATTTGATTGTCGGCAGAATTTGTTATAGCAGCTTTTCAGTATCCAAGGGAAAGAGTAGTGTTACACATGTCCCCTTACCAGCCTCAGATTCAGATTCAGATTCAATTTTGCCCCCATGATAATGCATCCGTTCACGAAATAAAAAAATAAATTAGATGCGAAGAATACCTAAAATTATAAAATCTGCCACAGAGAGTTTATAAAATGCCTTTGTGACAGAAAAAAATTACTGATTACCTTTCCATTTAATATAGTTTTTATAATATTTTTTTAGTTCGCCCCTGTTTTTTTCAAGTTCTTCAACCAATTTAGCAATGGCATTGTTTGCAGCACGATCCTGAATTTCCTTCATCATAGTCTGCGTTGCGCCGCTACCATCAATTTTGGTATACTTGCATGTACCCGTAGTGTCAGCTTCGACCTCTGTCTCAAATAAAATGTTACTTTTGTCTGTCCAGTCATAAATAGTTAAAGTCAAATTGTATGTGTATCCGTATTGAAATGCAGTTGCATGATTATGTATTGAATAAAAAGTTGTGGCATGTTCCATTGGCGCCGTCTCACTCCCAACTGTTAATTCAGCAACAGGATAACTTCCTTTGCGATGAAACAGTTCTTTGCACTCGTTTCTCATCAGCTTATTTTGACTCAGCCACTGCCATGACGTCCCGGTAAGCTTAAATGGGATTTTTTTGACTTCCATAATGTCCATATGGGCAGGTGTAATATTGATTCCCATCGGTGATTGACTGACAAGTTGCTGATTCCCGGTATTATATTTTGACATATCATATGCCATCGGCGTAGCGCATCCGGTAATAAATACCATCAAAAGACAACATCTCTTTACTTTTAAAACAATATTTTTTCCATTTTTTTTCATAACCCCTCCATATTATATTAATAAAGTTTTTTCAAAATTGTATCTGCATTTTATTTACAAGCCAGCAACACATGGGAATTTATTTCTTGCCAATGAATTACACAACAAACTGCCAGGCCATGGGATATGGCCACAAGCTTTTAATGCTAACTTTTGCGCAATGCAGTTTGATACTGCTTTTTTTATACTATCAGCGGTACCTGATTTTTTTGTTTCAGTTGATTTCGGAAGATTTCCACTGGTCTGCCAGGAAGCAGAATTATTATTTCTCTTATAGTTTGTAACAGTATTGTTATATACAATCCCGTGCTTTTTCTTATATGCATCTACTTTTTTATTTCCTGCAATCTTCAACTGTCGGTCATATTTTTTTGTATTCTTAATCATCTGGTAAATTAAGTGATCATCAAAACCTATTTCTTTCAGTTTTTGCTTTTCAATTAAATTAAAATATTTATAATAACCGCCAGACTTTTTAACATCTGCGATAATTGCAGATTTCGGGTCGCCGTTTTTAATTCGTCTTGAGAGAGAATAGATACTTTCTGTTTCTGAACCAATATTGAGTAAACTATGATAACTTATTGCCTGATTAATATCATTACTGAGGCCCTTCTTTTTTAAAAAAGCTACCTCCTGCTTATTAAGTTTATGATACATACCACCATTCGCAAGAATCTTAGGAAGCAACTCTTCATCACTCATTCCGTTCTTTTTATAATTAATGATATCTATAATCCGATAATCGGCTTTCCCCTTTTTTATCATATCAAAGTGGATCAGGGCAGTAATAAGTGTCTTTGGCATCTTCTTTCTTTTCAGCCATTCAATCTCCGATGAAGAAAATTTTTTATATTTTCCTGTTGCCTGATAAATAGTCTCTTCGATATCATCTTGTTCTAGGCCATAGGATAAAAAATCGAATAGATGATAAATTTCAAATTTCGCCGGGCCAATAAAATAAAGATAGTTATCTTTAGGAACATATAAGCTTATACCGGGAATACGGCTATACAATTCAATATATTTTTCTAATTTATTTTTTTTATACTTTTCTTCTACTATTTCAACAATGCATGACAATGCTTTTTCATAGTATTTACTATCAGGGTGCTCCAGAATAAATTTTTCCAACCCGACGAAATTATTTTCAGATTTAAGTTTTCGGATTTGTTCAGATTCCAGGGTAGACGCTTTATTTTTACGATTCTTTCGAATCGAGAATTTAATCATACTTATTATTGTACTGTTCCCGTATTTTTTTGCTAATTCAAGTGCTGAAAGTCCGTCTGAATTTACTATTTCCGGATCAACACCCTTTTTCAGATACTTCTTGACAAGCCTGCTTTTATTTTTATCAATCGCATCAAACATTTGCTTTTCAATGACTGATAATGTTACCTGATGTGGCTTACTTCCATTTGAATTCTGAGTATGTCCCTCAAGGGATAAACAAGAATGAAACAACAATATCGATACAAATAATGATACTATAATAACTAAATAATCTCTCATAATACTTGCCCTTAATATTCACTTTTAAAGTGAACGCACTCTCAGAAAAAAGTGCATGCTATTTGTTTAACCCAAATAATCAATCACTGGCCGCCTCTCTCTATCAGCACGAACAAAATAACCTACCACACGTATAGTTTTTATAGACGCCATAGCCATCGTAGTTGATAGTTTACCTGATTTACCTTTGTACGTTATGGCAAAACGTACAATTTGAGGATTGTGGATATTATATATAAGAATAATATTAATGCAATTGGTAGGAATACTGATTTTTGGGGTAAAAAATTCTGACTGGGAATAATTTCAGGGCCTGATGGTCATGAACAAAAAATTTGATTGTCGGCAGGATTTGTTATAACAGCTTTTCAGTATTCAAGGGAGAGAGTAGGGTTACACATGTCCCCATACCAGCCTCAGATTCAATTTTCATTTTGCCCCCATGATAATGCATTCGTTCACGTACAGAAAAAAGTCCAAAACTATTTGTTTTGTATTTATCGGTAAAAACATCAGCCAGGTCAAATCCGATTCCATCATCTTTTATGACAATCTTAACGTTATCATTTTCTTTCTCAATACGGATTTGAACCGTTCCTGAGTCAGCATGCTTGACTATATTAAAAAGTATTTCCCTAACGGCCTGATAAATCAGAATCCCTGAGCTTTCATTCAGGGGTTTGTTTTTCATATCATCGGTAAACACATTTTTAATGCCGTGTGGTTCCAGCATTTTTTCACTTAAGGTGTCAATTGCCGCCTCAAGACCGAGTTCATATAAATCGGGCGGGCTGAGTTCAAAGGTCAGATTCCGTGTATCTGATATGGTCTGATTTATGAGCCCGATAACATCATCGACTTTATCCATTGACTGCTTAGAACCTGTTTCTTTTTTGATAAGTCCAAGCTGCATCCGTGACAGAGTCAGACTCTGACCAATCTGATCATGAAGCCCCCGGGCTATCGTTCGCCTCTCTTTTTCTTCTGATAAAAGGACTTCAGACGAAAGGGCCCTCAGTTTTTCCTGATAAATACCGAGTTCCTCCTCTGCAAGTTTTTTAGAACGGGCATTAACAAGAATTTCTGTTACCGCCTGCAAGGCTTCGACGCGCGCCGGAGTAAAAGCGCCCTCAATCATATTATTTTCAAGATACATCACACCGGTAATGGCGTCATTTTCTTTTATGGGGATGCACAAAACTGATTTAATGGTGTTGTTTTTAAAGTAATCGGCATCGGTAAACGCACCTGTTTTTGACGCATTTGAAAGGACAACAATCTCACCGACCCGTTCCGTGTACCTGACGACTGCTTTTGAAATATCATCAAATTTTTTTATTGAAGCAGGCAGGACTATGGGTTGTTCTTTTTTATTAGCGGACACTCTTGCCATGACAAGAGAAGCACCTTTCTTATTTCTTACAATAAGAAACCCTTCCCGTGCACCAGCATTTTCGATCACAACCGTCATCAGTTTATCCACCAATGGTTCAATCTCATTCTCTCCGGCAATTGCCTGTGAGGCTTTGATAATGGACACAAGGTCGAGGTTGGTTGCCGTCGGTCTATTGCTTAACGCTTCAGTAAAAAACGCTGGAAAGGCATCTTCCATCATTTTTACCTTTGCCGCTGCTCCCCAGTATGCATATCGTTTTTTTGCTTCAATCATATAAATTTTAGCAAAATGCTTTTTACCGGTTTTAAGGTAAAAATAACCGGCACATTCATTTGCAATGGCTTCAAAATGGTTGTAACCGTTTTCTCCGGCGGATTTTATGGACTTATCATACAGATCCGGGGCAATGGTGTTTTTATTTTTCAGCGCTACAAACTCTGCTTCAACAAGGGCATGCATACAATAAAAATTCTCGGGGCAGGCAGTGGCGACCTGTTTCAGATATTTACGATATTTTTTTAATTTTTTTAGAAATAATTTCTTTTTTGATAGCAGGGACTCAGGGTATAACTCACAATAAATAAGGGAGGCAAAAAAATAAATATGTGGCTTGACAAGCATTCCGGCCTGACTTCCAATAATATCTTCCATTTTTTCTATCAGCTTTTCTGATTTATCAATACTTCGGTATTGATATTCGAGCATCATTTTAAAATAATTTATTGCAAGCAGACCAATATTTTCTTTTCCTCGTTCCCATACAGGCCCTGTTATATGTTCATCAAAAAAAGCACCTTTTAAACAGAGTAAATCATTCGCATCGCCTTTCAAATTCATTACAACCTGATGTAAAAGACCAAACATAATAGATGTTCGTTCCTGCTGTAATTTTGATATCAAGTCACCGTAAATATTAAAATCATCTTCGATTTTTTCGAGTTTTTTCCCCATCATGATCTGATGGACAGAAACCTGCAGCATTGAAAAACCTGCAAACTGAAGCTCGCTGCAATTCTGCGTCCCGTATTTATAGGCTTTTAAAAGATACTCGTCATTTTTACCTACATGATTTTGCCAGTGGCACACAGAACCACCAAACATCATATTTACCTTTGATTTCAGACTATTGTCATCATATTTATCAGCAATCTGAAGCGCAAGCCTGCCAAAATCATAACCTTCCTTATATTTTCCAAAGACTTCACACAGAACTGTACCATAAGAGCAAAACCCAAATGCCGAACTGCTCGTTTCTCCATATTTTAAAGTGATATTCAAAATTTTAAAGACAAAAAAAGGGATATATTCAGGTTTTCCGATTATCGCCACGCTAAAACAATGACTTAACAATGTTATTGAGGCTTCTTTTTTGGGATCCGAAAGTGCTGGTAAATTTAAGAGGTCATGCCTGCTTTTTCTGAAAAGCCGATACTTTGCCTCCGCCAGTCCCTTCAGTACAACCATGATACTCATCCTGCCCGGCATCTTTATGCCAAGAAGTGCCAATCCTTCTCTACCGGTTTCTAATGCAGCGTCAAGCTGATAGTGTAATGTATAATGAACGATTCTAAGCTGAAGAGCATTTACCTTATCGTATACACTCTCTGCATTTGCAAGTATTTCATCAAGATAAATATTCCCCTGTTCAGTGCCACCAAGCTGAAAGGCAATTTCCCCGGCCTGAATAAAAAGGGATAATGTAAGGTCGTATGCCTCCACCCATTTGCCCTGTGTGAGCTGTGCTATTCCCGTCTTTAAAAAATCAAAAGCCTGATTATATGCCGTGGCATTCTTTGCGACAAGGCCGGCTTCCAGATTCAGTTTAGCTAACATTATTTTTTCTTCTTCTGAACGTATGAAAAGACCGGCATTATTTAAGTGGTTCAGAATCTCAAAAATCGAAATCTGTCTGTTTTTTATGTTCCTTTCCGCTAAAAAAAGAGTACCGGTCCGATAATGGATTTCGCTTTTCATGGCCTCATTTACACGAAAATGTGCTGCTTCCTGTATTCTGTCATGGGCAAAAGAATAATGCGTTTCATCAGACCGTATCAGATAATTACTCCGAACCAGATTTTGAAGATAGTTGTTAATATCATTCACCGGTAAATCACACACTTTTACCAACGTCTCAACACTAAAGGTTCTGCCAACACAGGACGCCGTTTTAAGTACGGTAAGGCAATCCTCTGACAGGGTGTTAATTCTGTCGGTCACTAATGCTGCGACGTTTTCTGATATTGAAAAATATTGCACCAGTTCCTGATCAGACAGACTAATGTTCTCAAAAGAAATAATGCTCTTTTCATTCAAAGAGGTCAAAATTTCTTTAATATAATATGGGTTTCCACCCGATTTCTCATTAATAACGTCTGAAAGGAACGCTGCTTTCTCAATTTTAATCAGGAAGGTATCAGCAATCAGCCGTTTGACCCCATCAACACCAAGGGGGCCCAACGCTATATGCTCTTGCATTAAAGACTCGTTTTGAAGTTTTTCAAAAACAGATACTATTTTATGGTCAGAACTGATTTCATTATCTCTGTACGCACATAAAACTAAAAGGTTCGGTATTTTTCTTTTACCAAGGCCTTCTAAGAGTGCCAGACTTGCCGGATCAATCCATTGTACATCATCGATAAAAAGAACAAGCGGTTTAGAAACCGCTGATAAAACGAAAATAAAATCCAGAAAAACAAGATTAAATCTTTTTTGGGCTTCCACGGTATCAAGTTCAGGCAGCTTTGGCTGGGGACCGATAATCAGTTCTATTTCCGGAATAAGGTCAACAATCAGCTGGCCATTTGTATCAATCTGTTTTAGCAATTGTTTCTTAAAAAAATCAATATCAGATTTATCTTTTGTCAGTATCCTTGAGACAACGCCTGAAAGTGCTGAAACAATTGCAGAAAAAGGCATACTATCCTGAAATTTTTCAAATTTTCCATGCCCGGGTCCCCCCGCCTGTAGATATCGTTTGGCGAACTCAAAGATCAGACTTGTTTTCCCTATCCCTGAATAGCCTGCAACAGCAAGAATTTCACTGGCACCCTCAACAACCCGGCCGTAAGATTGACTGATTAATTCAAGTTCCCTATCCCTGCCATAAAACTTATCTGTCAATCGAAATGACTCTGCCAGATCAGAGCCACCAATATCAAAAGTATCAATACTGCCATCTGAACTTAATGTATTAAAACAAATTTCTAAATCGTTTTTCACACCAGCTGCGCTCTGATATCTTGCATCCGGCGATTTTTCAAGAAGTTTCATTACAATATCTGACAGCACATCAGGAATAACCGAATTAACTGATGAAGGTCTTTCGGGATCTTTTGCAATATGGCTGTGTATTAAGCCAAGAGAGTTTCTGGCTTTAAAGGCTTTTTGCCCTGTAAGCAGTTCATAAAGCACAGCACCAAGAGAGTAAAAATCACTCCGTTTATTCGTACTCGTATCTGTTCGGTCTGTCTGCTCGGGTGATATGTATGGCAGGATATCATTGATAAGATGATAACTGCCTTGTTTTACATCTCTCTCCGGTATGTGTGCCGTCTCCAGTTTTCCGTTATTGTAAAAAGGAACAGGCTCAACAAGCACAACCCTAAATGTAAGGGGATGGATTAAAATGGTTGATGGGTTGATACATTTATGAATTTTGTCATTTTCATGTACCAACTGAATTCGCGCAACTATTTTAAGCGCTATGCTTAAACGGATTTGAAGACTACAGTTTTCCTGAATCAGAAATTTCTTTAGTGCTACGCATTCTAACACATTGGCTTCATTCTGATTATCTCTTTTACGACCCACAAACATCCCCCGGCTGTTACTGATTGCTGGTCCTAATCAACCACAATTACCCCTTCTCGGACCGCATAAATTGCAAGTTCTGCGATACTGTCAATCCCGAGTTTTTTCATGACCTGACTACGGTGCGAAGAGACTGTTTTAATACTGATATTAAGACGGGACGCAATATCGTCTGACTTCATTCCCTCTGCGACAAGCTGCAGGACTTCACGTTCTCTGCCGGAGAGTTCAACAGATGCATCTGTATTTAAAGAGCCATTCACATAATCTTTCATAACAACTTCAGTAATTTCAGGACTTAAATACGACTGATTTTTCATTACGCAGTGAATAGCTCCAACCAGTTCCTCCAGTGCGCATTGTTTTATGAGATAACCGGAAACACCTGCTTTGAGCATGCCCGTCACAAACCGCCGTCCGGTATGTACTGACAGGGCAATAATCTTTGTATCGGGCAACGCGTCCTTAATCATTTTTGACGCTTCAATGCCGTTGAGATCCGGCATGCTGATATCCATCACAACGACATCAGGCTTATGTTTTTTAACAAGCTTAACAGCATCTCTACCATTATCAGCTGTGGCTACGACCGCCATATCGTTTTCATTATTAAGCATGGTACTGATCCCCTGCCGTATAATATTATGATCGTCTGCAAGAATAATTTTTACCATCATGATAGTCCTTTACTATTAAACCTTTCAGTACTCAGGGGCGAAATGAGTGTTACACATGAACCCTTTCCCGCCTCTGACGCAATTTCAATTTTTCCGCCATGATAAAGCATTCTTTCACGAACCGAAAAAAGCCCAAAACTTTTTGTATGTTTTTTACCGGTATAGGCTTCAACCGGCTCAAAGCCTTTGCCATCATCCTTAATTTCAACTCTGATCGTATCCAACGCTTTTCCAACACTGAGCTCTACATATTTTGCATCAGCATGTTTGATAACATTAAAGAGTATTTCCCGCACGCCCTGAAAAATCAGAATACCGGTGCTCTCATCCAGAGGCTTGTTCTGTAAATCATCTTTGAAACTGATTCTGATACCATGGGGCTCAAGCATTTTCTCACTTAATGTATCCAATGCTGCTTCAAGCCCGAGTTCATATAAATCAGGCGGGCTAAGCTCAAACGTCAGATAACGGGTATCTGAAATTGCCTGATTTATTAAACTGATAATATCATCAACCTTATCGACCGTCTTATTTGAAGTCGCCTCTCTTTTTATCAGACCAAGCTGCATCCTTGACAGGGTCAGACTCTGTCCAATCTGATCGTGAAGCCCTATAGCTATTTTCCGTCTCTCTTTTTCTTCTGACAGAAGAACTTCAGACGAAAGGGCTCGCAGTTTTCCCTGATAAATACCGAGTTCTTCCTCTGCATTTTTTTTTGCACGGGCATTCACAAGAACCTCTGTTACTGCCTTAAGGGCTTCAACCCGTTCCGGGGTAAAAGCGCCTTCAATTCTATTGTTTTCAAGATACATAACACCGGTAATAGAACCATTCTCTTTTATGGGGATGCATAAAACTGATTTAATAGTGTTATTTTTAAAGTAATCGGTATCGATAAACGTTCCTGAGTTTGAAGCATTTGAAAGGACAACAATTTCACCGACCCGTTTTGTATACCTGACGACTGATTTTGAAATATCAGCAAACCGTTCTATCGGCGCAGGAAGAGGAATCCTTTTTGCTTGATGGTTTGCTGAGACTCTTGCAATAACGATTGATGCGCCTTTTTTATCTGTTACCACAAGGAAACCTTCCCGTGCCCCGGCATTTTCGATCACAATCGCCATTAGCTTGTCCATGAGAGGTTCGATTTCATTTTCTCCGGCAATCGCCTGGGACGCTTTAATAATTGATACAAGGTCGAAATTTGTTTCTGGCTCTTTACCTGCAATCTCTTCAGAAAAAAATTCAGGAAAGGCCTCTTCCATCAGTGTCACTTTTGCCTTTGCTCCCCAGGCGGCATACAACCTTTTTGCCTCGGCCATATAGTATTCTGCAAAATGATTTTTATTGGTTTCAAGATAATAATAGCCGGCACATTCATTTGCCATTGCTTCAAAATGGGTAAAGCCGTTCTCTTCAGCAGACAGTATTGCTTTATCATAAAGGTCCACTGCGATATCATCTTTGCCATTAAATACTGCAAATTGAGCCTCAACAAGCGCATGCATGCAGTAAAAATTTTCCGAAGCCACACGGGCATATTGTTTTAATTTTTTACGGTATTTGTTTATTTTTTTCAGATATAATGCCCTGTCCCGTAACGAGGCATCAGGATAGCGTTCAATTAATATAAGGGACGCATAAAAATACAAATTAGGGCCGCTTGGCATCCCCGGCTGGGTATCAATATGTTTTTCAGCTCCTTCAATTGCTTTTTCAAGATGGTGAAAATCTCTTAATATATACCCCAGCATCAGCTTAAGCATATAAGCGGCAGACAGCGTGAGATTTTCATTCAACGCTTCCCATGATGCGATGGTGGCATCACCGTCAAAGGTGTCACTTTTTAATACCAGAGGATTGTCGGCACCACCTTTCAGGTTCGTCAAAAACTGGTTTAAAAACTGAAATTGTTCTGAAATCCTTTTGTGATGAAACCCAAATACGGTATTGTCAGAAAGGATTGAATTTGGATCGACGTCCATGAGCCTTTTACCGGCAAGGAACTGGTACCAGCATTTCTGCACAATTGAAAAGCCGGCAAACTGAAGATCACAGCAGTTTTTCATACCATATCGGTAAGCCTCACCAAGATAAAAGTCTGCGGCGCGTATTGATCCATCCCAGTGGCTCAGCATTGACCCAAAAATCATGTTGACTCGTGACTTAAGACTATCGTCATTATATTTATCTGCGACATGTAATGCCAGCTGTCCAAAGGCAACCCCGTCTTTATAGTTTCCGAATGCGTCACATAAAATGGCACCATAGATAGCATAACCATATGCAGAACTGCTTGTTTCGCCATATTTTAAGGTAATATTCAGAATCTTTAAAACAATAAACGGCAAATAATCCGGATTACCAATAATTGAGGCCGCATAACAATGTGCCAGAAGATCTACTGCTGCTGCCTTTTCAGGATCTGAAAGTTTCGGAATATTTGAAAGGGTCTCCATATCCTTTCCGACAAGACGAATCTTTGCTTCTGCTAATCCACTTAGAATAACCAGTTGACTCATCTTTTCCGGCATGTTGATGCCAAGAAGTTTCAGGCCGTCCTTTCCGGCAGACAATGCCTCTTCATGCTGCATACTTACAGTATAGTTACCAATTCTTATTTTGATTGCTTTAATTTTGTCAAAAACAGTGGCTGCATTTACCAGAATCTCATCAATATAGACATCTGCAGACACAGCATCTGAAACCTGAAATGCGATTTCTGAGGCCTCCAGAAAAAATGAGAGGGTCTGATCATATGCCTCCTGCCACTTATCCTGTGGGAGCAGGTCTATTCCTTTCTTTAAAAATTCAAATGCCTGATCATATGCTGTCCCTTTTTTTGCAGTTACTCCGGCTTCCATATTTAGTGCTGCCAGCATCTTCTTTTCATCAAAAGTACAAACGAGAGATCCGGCATTATTCAGATGTTTAACGATTTCGAAAACCGAAACTTTTGTTTTTTTGCAATTTCTTTGTTTTAACAAAATAGTACCGGTACGATAATGAATTTGTTTTTTTGTTTCCGTATTCACAAAATCGTGTGCCGCCTCCTGAATTCTGTCATGAGAAAAAGAAAAAAGCCCCTCATTGATCTTTACAATATAATTAGTCTGTATCAAAGACCTTAGACAGTCATTAAAGCATCGTTCCGAATGGTCAACCACACTAAGCAGCATATTTTTCTTAAAAACCCGGCCAAGACAGGATGCCGTTTTTAGAATTGCCAGCTGACTCTCTGGTAGGGCTGCAAGTCGTCCGGCTACAAGCTCTGCAACATTTTCTGTAATTGAAATCTGTTTTATCTTAGCCTGGTCAAGTTGCCGGTCCTTATTAAAACTAACCAGTTTCCGGTCATAAAGTGCCGTTAAAAATTCTTTGATATAATAGGGGTTGCCACCCGATTTTTCTGTAATGATATTTGTGAGGAAATCTGCATTATCTCTATCTATTTTAAGCGAATCGATAATAATTTTGTTGATAAGATTAAAGTCAAGTGGCCCTAAGTGGATATGCCCAAAAAAGGATTCTCCAGTTCGTAGTTTCTCAAAAACCGGAATTAATTTATGGCCATGATCGACTTCATTCTCTCTATACGCACATATAACCAGAAGGTTCGGGATCTTTTTTAGACTCAGCCCTTCGAGAAGCCTAAGGGTTGCAAAATCAATCCACTGAATATCATCCAGGAAAACAACAAGTGGCGCAGAAGGTGTTGCCAATGCACAGACAAACCCCTGAAAAACAATATTAAATCTATTTTGCGCCTCACTGGTATCAAGCTCCGGCAAATCGGGTTGAGGCCCGATAATCATCTCCAGTTCCGGGATGAGATCAATAATCAGCTTACCGTTTGTATCGATTTTTTTTAAGATACGTTGCTTAAAATAATCTATTTCTGATTTATCTTTATTCAGTATCCTTGACATAATTTCACCAAGTGCTGCAGAAATTGCTGAGAAAGGCACACTTTGCTCTAATTTTTCAAGTTTACCATAACCTATCGCAAGTCTCTTCCCGGCGCCCCCTGCCCGCATATATTTTTTTGAAAATTCTAAAACAAGGCTTGTTTTCCCTATACCTGAATAGCCGGATACCGAGAGGATTTCACTAGCACCGGCTGCGACCCGTTCATATGACTTCGTGATAAGCTCAAACTCTTTCTTCCGTCCATAGAATTTATCGGTTAAGCGAAACGTATCGGCAAAGTCAAACAAGCCGGGGCTGAAATGTTCTATATGGCCGTCCTCTGTCAAGGTCTCAAGACAATTATCAATATCATTTTTCACACCGATAGCACTTTGATATCTTGCCTCCGGCGATTTTTCCAGAAGCTTCATAACGATGTCGGACAGAACACCTGGCACATCAGGGTTGACCTCAGAGGGACATAAGGGATCCCTTGCAATATGGCTGTGGATTATTTCAAGCGATTTATCATGCTTAAATGCTTTTTCCCCGGTAAGCATCTCATACAAAACAATACCGAAAGAGTAGAGATCACTCCGTTTATCAATTATAGTATCAGTTCTTCCGGTCTGTTCCGGCGAAATATACGGTAAAATGTCATAGACTAAATCGGAGCTGCCATCATTCATTTCGCACGCTCGGCTCGCCTTAACCAGCCCGCCTTTTTCAAAAAACGGAGCAGCTTCTACCAGATCTGTTTTGAGCGTTCCGGAATTAATTATAATAGATGTAGGGTTAATGCTTTTATAAATTGAACCCTTCGTGTGGATTATATGAAGGCTCCCGGATATTTGAGCTGCAATTTGTAATGTCGAATTCAGATTTCTTTTAGAAATCCGGTAATAGCTTTTTAATGTTACGTTACCGTAAGTAGGGGCTATACGCTCAATTATCATTAATTCTATCCGGGGTTCCAGATTCCACCAGGTATTTATCCGGACTGAGGCAGGTTTTAGTAAAAAAACAAGATAACTTTTTCACTATCAGTTGTCGGGAATTTACCATAGTAATGTTCATAAAACATCAAATTTTAACTATTGTATAGTTGGTGAACCATCGCAATGTCAACACCAAAATAATAGAAAAGTACAGCAGACAGTTTATTGACGCATAGTCATTATGATTACTTGTGAGATAAACTAATCATAAAGTAAATTGTACTTAGAACTATCTATAATTGTTTTTTGAAGAATTCAGAGGAAATCAGGAAGAAAACAGAGCCCTGCGACTGTCTATACAGTATTTAGAGGCTCTGTCTCTGATCTTTTATAATTCTTGGTCGGCGAAAATTAAAAAACACCTTCCACCTTAAACAGTATTGTCCGGCGTAAGGAATAAATGTATTACTTCACCACCAGATACCTAATCATCTTATCGAGTTTTTTCTGACCTATGCCTTTTACAGCAATCAGTTCTGACGGCATTTTAAATTTTCCAACTTCCGCTCTGTGCTTGATAATTCGCTCGGCAAGCGAAGTCCCAACACCTGGCAGCGTCGTTAGCTGAAGAATATCAGCCGTATTAATATTAACCTTTACAAGTACTGTTTCAGCCGGAGCATTCTTAACTGTACTCTTCTGGCTTGCATAAGCCATTGTTGAAAACGAGATCAGAATAGCTACTGCTGCCAAAAACCCCAACACCCTTTTCAAATCAACCTTTTGAAACATGACACAACTCCTTTCCACTTATCCCCCCGCCAACAGCTATCTTTCCTAAACAACATATTGACTATCGCCCCAGCATCTAATTGTCAATCTTTTTGTTACCCATATATACATATTTACAAAAACTTAAGACCAACACAACTTCAAACTATGTAGTAAAAAAACACTGATTCAGACATCCTCCCAAATAGCCATCATTTCAGCCCTTCCAAATTAGAGACAGCTAACTTTCCCATACTTTATAAACATTGACCTGAATTAAAAACTATTGTAAATTATCGATATTGATTACCAATGATCCTGGAGGCAGTATGGGAAAAAACACAAATCTATCGGAAAGTCTTGAAGACTACCTTGAAATCATCCTCGAACTTGAAGAAAACAATAAAGTTGCCCGAGCAAAGGATATTGCTGATAAAATGGGGGTTAAACGCGGGTCTGTTACCAGCGCCTTGAAAAATCTGTCAGAGAGGGGTCTTATCAACTATGAGCCCTACAGTTTTATTACGCTTACCCCTGAAGGGACAAAACTCGCAAAAAATGTTGTTTACCGGCATACCGTCATTAAAGATTTTTTGGTAAAAGTTTTGCATATTGATGAAAAAATCGCAGAGCCGACTGCATGCCGAATGGAGCATACTGTTGACAAATTAACACTTGAAAGAATGGTCAGCTTTTTCGATTTTATCTTTGACTGCCCCAGAGCCGGAGAAGACTGGATACAGTCATTTGCAGAGTATTGTTCATCCAGCAAGCCGGGAGATAAAGAAAAATGCAATGCCTGTATAAAAGGATGCATTAAATAGCTTTTTATGAAAAATGATCAATTTATCCGGGTCCCCGGTTTTCCAGCTCTTTTTCTAATACTAATCCAGATCTCTAAAGAGATTTGTTTTGTAATTCTTTGAATGATAGTGTAATATTGATTTATATCAACTCTAACTAACCCGGCTCTGCTGGTTAGACAACTAAATAAAACCAGACAATTATATGAATGCAGATACCTTAAAGCGTGGATTCGATTTCGACAGGATTGACACCAGTTCTCTTGAAGACTCCCAAATCATCAAAGAGACAGGAAACAGGCCTCCGTCCAGAAAGGTAGCCTTAACCAAAGAGAATATAATCGAAATCATTTTTCAGAAAATGCAGCAAAAGGGAGGGTTCCCGTCCTTTTCAAAGCAAATTTCAGATATTAACAAGATACTGAAGCTTAAATATGCATCAGCAAAAGACATCGCAAATGTAATCGTCAAAGACTTCACCTTAAGCAATAAAATCCTTAAACTTGTTAACTCATCATTTTACGGACAATTTAGTAAAGATGGTATCTCTTCAGTCGAAAAAGCAATGATCATCCTCGGAGCAGATCAGATCCAGCAGGCGGCAGCGAGCCTTATGCTGTTTGAACACATGCAGACCAGTTCCAACAGTCAGGAACTTAAAACCACAGCCGTTAAAACGTTCATGAGTGGCATGATCGCCAAGGAAATCGCAGAGGGGAAAAACTATAACAGCACAGAAGAATTTTTAATATGCGCAATGTTTTACAAACTGGGAGAAAATCTCATCGCATATTATTTTGAAGAAAAAAGAAGTATTATCCTTAAGCTGTCCGGGAATAAAGAAATTTCCGATAACATGGCATCACGGACAGTTCTTGGTATTACCTACCAGGAACTCGGCATTGGTGTTGCAAAAAAATGGGGCCTTCCTGAGAATATAATATTCAGTATGCACGTTAAAAAATCCGTAACACATTCTGCAACAGCATTTGCCGGATCACGTATTGAACTTCTCGGAACACTGGCCTCTTTCAGCAACGAACTATGTGATATTCAATTCAGCAAAACGATTAAAGACAAAAGCACAGCCATAAAAAGGGTTGTCAGAAACTATAAAGGTAAACTTGGTATCGATAATGACATGATCAGCTCTATTCTTTCAAGGGTGGCAAAAAAAATCAAAACCCACTCATCACAGCTTAATATCAATGTAGAGAGTTTCAATATGCTTTCGGGATTATAACGCCAATCCCCTCTTTAGCTGCACTTCTTATTTTGCGACCCTCCTATACCGTGACCGCAAGCCATTCAATGCATTTATCTGCAATCTGATTATAAACATCTTCAGGGGACCTTTCATCAGCCTTTGGCAGATCAAATGAATGGTTGCCGCCTTCAATCAGCGTTACATCTTTCGGGCATAATAATCCTTCAAAAACACCGTTAAACTTTTCCAAATCACAAAAGGGATCCCGGGTACCTTCAAAAAATAACAACGGTTTTTTTATCTGATACAAATGTTCATCTTTAAGCTTGTCTTTTCTTCCCGGGGCATGAAGCGGATAGCCCAGAAAAATAAGACCATCAGGATTTATCGTACCAGCGGCAGCAGCCTGGGATGCTATCCGCCCCCCCAGAGATTTACCAACGGCAATAATAGTTTTAATACTGCGTGTTTCATCCCGCTTAAAAAAATCAACCGCACATTTCCACGCATCTATAAGCCTATGCTCCGGGCCGGGTGATTTTTTACCCTTTTCCCGATATAAGAAATTAAACCGCAACGTGATATATCCTGCCACTGCAAGTTTTTCTGCAACTGAAACAATCAAAGGATGATTCATATCGTTGCCTGCCCCATGAGCAAAAACAACGCCCACACGACTCTTATCATTATAGACTTTCGGTTCTGAAATTATCCCTTTAACAGACTCACCGTTTTTTAATTCAATCGAAATATTTTTCATTCAAATCCTTATCATAATCGTTCACTGGCTCACATTTTAAATTCAATTATACTTACACCTGTTGAACATAGTCCAACAAAAAAAGACCCCTGAAAATATCAGGCGTCTTATTTTGCATCAATTTAAAAACAGAGTATGAATTAAAAGGTTATCTGAGCAATATCGCCTGAAGATCCCTTTTCGCTGTCCTGAGTCATAAATTTTTCAGCAATAGCAACATCATTACTGCCGCCTTTCACCATGGAATACAGATCATCAACAAAGCTCATCATTTGTGCCGCCTGAGCACTCATTTCTTCTGAAGCACTTGCAGATTCCTCTGCATTTGCTGCGTTCTGTTGCGTTACTTTATCCATTTCAGTAACCGCAATATTAACCTGTTCTATTCCCGAGGATTGTTCTTTAGAAGCTTCGGCAATTTCACTGACCAGCGCCCCTACTTTCCCTGCATTTTCTGATACAGCATTAAAACTGTCATTAGTATCATTCACCAGCTCGGATCCGGTTTGTATCTTTTTAACGGTTCCCTCAATCAGTTCTGCAGTGTTTTTTGCCGCATCTGCAGCCCTCATTGCAAGATTTCGCACCTCATCGGCGACAACGGCAAATCCCGCACCGGCTTCTCCGGCCCTTGCAGCTTCAACCGCTGCATTCAATGCCAACAGATTTGTCTGGAATGCAATTTCATCAATTGTTTTTATAATCTTGGAAGTCTCTTCACTCGATTTTGAAATATCATCCATAGATTCAATCAAGGCGATCATTGAGGTATTCGCCTGGCCAACAACAGTATTGGCTGTCTTCATTAAATTATCTGCTTCAGTTGCATTTTCTGCATTCTGCTTTGTCATGGACGAAATTTCTTCGATTGAGGCCGATGTCTCTTCAATTGACGCAGCCTGCTCTGAAGCACCTTCGGCAAGAGACTGACTCGATGTGGATATCTGACCGGATGCAGATGCTACCTGCTCGGCACCGGTATGTAGACCAGCCATAACCTTATTAAGCGGATTTGTAATAGAACGGGTCAGAAAAACCCCGATACCGATCCCTGAAAACAATGAAACAAATATTGCCACGAATATCAACATAACGGACATGCTTACTGCTGAGGCACCTTTATTCTTTGCAAAGGTCATCTCCCTACCGGCAGACGCTTCAACTTTATTCAATAGGAGACCGGCCTCATTCCCAAAGGTATCGAGTTCAACCATTGCCTGTTCGACATTCTTTCCTGTTTCAACGATCTCCCGCTGCTTCTTCATTAAGTCATCCGCTTTTGCCTGAAAAGCCTCGTGGTCCTGGTCCATTTCATGTACAGCGGTTCTGATGGCATTATTATCAGTTGCAATAATCCTTGCACCATCAACAATGCCGCCATTCAGTATTGCATTCACATTCTGGTCAAAGCTTGCAATTTTGATGTGATACCTTTTTTCAATCTCATTTAATTCTTTCGGATCTGTTGTCTGAATAAATTCTTCAAGTGCAATTCTGGTCTCTGCAATTGCAATTTTTATTTCATTGGCCATATCTGCGAGTGGAACCTCTTCGCTCAATATGGCAAGGGCTTCCATACCAATTTTACTTTCAGAAGCCCGTCTTGCTATCTCAGAAGAAATCATACCCTCAACCTCAGATGAATCGACAAAGACTTCGTTATAAACATCTTCCATTCCCTCCATGGCTATTGTCCTGTCCGATGTTCTTTTCAAAAGAGACTTTCCCAGCGCCATCATCCGCATGGCTGCAACCTGAAATTTTTCATTATGAATTGTATCGGCCTGAACGACCAAATCAGATAATTCTTTATTATCAGTCTTTACCACAACCGTTCCGTCTTCAAGAACTGCACCATTAAGAATCGCTTCACCAAAGATATCAAACTCCTTCAGAGTCTGATCATATGAATTTTTGATATCCTTAAGCGCAGTGGCATCATCTGACGCTATAGTTGAAGTTGCAGCCTTGAATTCTTCCATTGTGTTTCTGGCCTTCATAAGACTCAGCTTCATTTCGTTTGCCATGACAACCACAGGGGCTTCTTCATTGCCTACAATATGAAGGCTCTTTGCAACTGTTCTGATACCATAATACCCGACTGCACCAGTCATAACGACAAAACAGATAATAACAAGATAGCCGAATATAATCTTTGCTCCGAGACTCTTTTTCATAATCATGTGCACCTCCACCTGTTAAAGTAATTGTATATTTTTTTTAATAATACCAGCAGGTAAACGCCGGGGATTGGATATCGTATTTTAAATTGAGTTCATTTAGCAGACAGATTTAACTTACATAAGTTGAGCAATATTAATTTAATACGCAAATGAGGACTAAATAGAAATGTTTCTGTCAATAGAAATTAGTATAATTCTAACAGAAACCATGAACCAAAACAATTAATATTTATTGAACCAGGCTGGTGTTTCGGTACAAAAAAACAACCCGCCCCTCTTTTTTAGACTTTTTAGAAGAATTAATCTAAGTTTTAGCTTGACACCACATTAAGATAAAAATATGCTGTGCCAACAATAGCAAAACTCAATTCAGCATTGTCGAACATGCTAAACCGAGATGATTGAATGCTGAAAAATAAATGGACATTTAAAACATGCAATGTGTATTGCTCATAATTAACAACTGAAATTCAGGCAAAAATCCATTCAGGGGGTTTACATGAAGAAAAACAGCAAGGTAATTTTTGATGACAGTGATTTTCCGGTCAGCTTTGTCCGTAAGAGTATTTTCCAGGGCACCGGAACCGATATGGATGAGGCTGCAGTTAAACCGATTATTGCAGTAGTTAACTCCCGAACAGACATGAACCCGGGCCATATGCATCTTGACACCCTTGCAACAAGAGTAAAAGAGGGCGTCCACGCAGGTGGGGGACTGCCCTTTGAATTCAACGTCCCGGCGCCCTGTGACGGGATCACACTGGGCCATGATGGAATGAAATTTGTACTGGCTCAAAGAGAACTGATTGCAGATACGGTTGAGACCCACATCAGAAGCATGCGGTTCGATGCCATGGTAATGATTGCCAGCTGCGATAAAATTATCCCGGGGATGCTTCTTGCTGCAGCAAGACTCGATATTCCAACCACATTTATTACAGGTGGGCCAAATGCCTGGAAAATCAGATATAAGAGCACGATGACGGATAGTGTCTCCCATAAGGATTATGACGATTACGATGATAAATTTGCGACAGCGACCTGCGTCACCTGTGGGGCCTGCGAAATCATGGGGACAGCAAATACATTTCAGTGTATGACAGAAGCGCTTGGGCTCTCACTGCCCGCATCTGCGAACGTACCGGCATTCCATTCAGATAAACTTCTCTATGCCAGAAAAGCAGGCATCAGGGTATGTGAACTGGTAAAAGAAGGACTTACTGCAAAAAAGTTTCTAACACCAGAGTCAGTTGATAATGCGGTCATGATATGTCTTGCCATCGGTGGATCAACTAATTCCACCCTCCACCTGCCGGCACTCGCGCATGAGCTGGGCTTTGAGCTTCCTTTAGAACGATTTAATGAGCTGAATAAAATAATCCCGACCCTCTGTGGGATTTCACCAAACGGCCCTCATGGTATTGTTGATCTTTATATCGCAGGTGGTATTCCAGGTGTTATGAAGCGCTTGAAGAATGAACTAAACACGGACGAATTGAATGTCTGCGGGAAAACCATAGGTGAGATTGCTGATGAAGCAGTTATCACAATGGATGACGTTATACCGGAAAAAGAAAATGCCAGGCTTCCGGAAGGTGGCATTGTCGCATTATATGGCAACCTGTCACCAAACGGCGCTGTCATCAAGCAGTCAGCTGTTGCGAAAGATATGCGGACGTTCACAGGTGTTGCACGGATTTTTGAATCAGAGACTGACTGCCTGACAGCCATCAGGGAAAAAACAATTCAGGAGGGCGAGGTTCTCGTAATCAGGTATGAAGGCCCAAAAGGTAGCCCCGGCATGCCGGAAATGCTTGCAGTAACAATGGGTCTTGATCTGGGAGGGTATCAAAAAGTCGCCCTGATCACGGACGGTCGTTTTTCAGGTGCAACCCAGGGACCATGTGTCGGCCATATTTCTCCGGAGGCTGTTGACGGAGGACCTATTGGCCTGCTTCAGGCGGGTGATGAAATTACCATTGATATTCCGGGAAGAAAACTCCACGCCCATGTGTCAGAAGAAGAATTTACAGTAAGAGCAAAATCGTTTACTGCAATTGAAAAGCCGGTTCCTGTCGGATTTATGAGACGTTATAAAAAGCATGTATCCCCTGCATATAAGGGTGCAGTTTTAGAATAAGAGATGCTAAACCTCCTCTCTTTATTAGTATCCATGGTGGATATCTCATCGCCATGGATACTTACAACCTCTATCCGGGTAAATGGAACGATGCCATTACCGGAAAATGATCTGAGGGGTATATTCCGGAAAATGCATCTTTAATAATAGTCGAACTCTTCACAGAAAGTCCCCCCCGAAAGAGTATCCAATCTATATGCTCACCAAGATCATTCCCGGTAAAGCCATGAAATGTAGATGAATGATTTTCTTCAAACACATCACTAAATCTGTTTTCCATAAAAACATTATAGGCCGGTGTATGAGGCGGGCTGTTAAAATCCCCTGTTATGACTAAGGAAAGGTCCCTCTCATATTCAGACAGAAAACTATTTACCAGTTCAGCGCTCCGTTTTTGAACAGACCCTTTGAAGTCAAAATGAGTATTTGCATGAATAAGTCTCTGCCCTTCTTTTTCAAAGAGTCCGATTACGCATTGTCTGGGCCATTTGCTCTCTGGCAGTTTACTTTCCACATCCGGCGTCTCACTTAAAAAGTAATGCCTGTGTTCAGTGCATGCCCAGCTTTTTTTATAAAATATCAGATTATTCTGCCAGTACTCGGGAGAAGGGTCTCGCATGCCGATAAAGGAGTAGTCCAAAAGCAGATTTTCAAGAAAAAGACTTTGAAAATTATTTACTTCCTGAAATCCTATAAAATCGGGGGAATACGTTTTAAAAAATTCCGGAAAAACCTTCTGCCTGTTTTTCCAGGAATTTTCACCGTCATCCGCTAAACCAAAGCGCAGGTTGAACGTCATTACACTTATCATATTGCCGGACCTGTCATCCTGATTCATATATTCTCCGAAATTTCTATAGACCATCTCAAACATGCCTTCACTCTTTTTTTGAAATCAGCTGCGAATAACCACCAGCCAGTATTCATCAACAAATATATTCGAGAATGTTAAACTTGTCTAATCAGAAATGTTTATTTCGGCATATAAGGACAATACCCTTTACGCGGTCCGGCAACAACGGGATGGTTCCTGCAAACCTGAGGTCGGTTTTTATATTCACGGCAGCGCCTGTTTTTATCGAGAAAAATGCAATCACTGCCCCGGTGCTGTTCTAATACAAATTTCCCTGTTTTTGAGTTATATCGCTTAATAATTTTTTCTTTTTTAAGCCTCTTTACAAGATCCTTTAGGCAATTTTCAATTTCCCAGTCATCCGTAAGGCCAAGGCGAACCATATCATCATGGGTAATTTCAACAACAAGGGTACAACACCCGGCCCAACAGGAGTCACATAATCCGTTTTTATACTTTACCCAGGTACCCGGTTTTTCAATATTTGTATATGAATGCATTTTTCCCTGACCTAATCCCCATTAAAAATGTGTGAATATCAAACAGAACATAAAATATCAAGGAGGCAAATTAAATATTGAGCATACTGCATCATGTTACATATGAACATAAATTATATAGAATCTATTACATAATCCTAAAACGAAAAAGCCATATTGTTTCCCCTCCACAAAAAAGAAGCTGATATTAGGGCTTTTATATTGACAAGACATCCAACCATTTTTTGGCATATTAATTGCTCTATATTATCAAAGTTAAAAATGATGGTGGGTCATTTTTACTAATATCAATTAGCACTTAAATACATTTTAGATAGAAAACACTCAAGTTGGGGGGAAAATGATTCGATTTTTATTATTAGCATTCATGTTTTTATTTATCACAACAGAGGCAATGGCACTGCCATTTTCCGATACAATTAACTTCACAGGAACTTCCATTACAGATACTAACGGGGTTACAAAAGACGCAACACGAATTGAAGATACCGGCAATTGGGTTTGCAGCACCGACTATACACCTGCATTTTCATATACCCATAATGTAACTTTTGATCCCGAAGCAATTTCAATTGAGAATGCCTCATTAGCTGTAACATACACTGGCAACCAGGCAAACTGCATTGAGGCCTGGTTTATTTCAGACAGCTCAAATGACCCTCAAAGCCTTGGCTACCTTTCAGACACTCAGGATAGTTACTGGGACGCATGTAATCAAAACAGGTGGAATACAACAGTTTTCGACCTCGACAACTATATTGACGGCGTAAGCGGTTCATCATGGTCCATTGAATTTATTGTTGATGAAAAGACCTGGAGAGACAATGAGGTAATGTACCTTGCGGAGAGTACAATTTCGGGTAATTACAACCCTACTCCAGTACCAGAACCTGCAACACTCTTTCTCTTAGGAACCGGATTGCTTGGGTTTGCAGGAACACGAAAGAAAAAGATGGTAAGCCGAACCTGATAGTATCTTTTTGGCCGCAAGCGGATGAATAAACAGAATCGGGGAAATTATTGTGCAACCTACCTGGTCGTTCAACAGTTTCCCCGTTCGATTTTTACAAAAACATTCCTACAGGGAATATCCTGACTTCAGCTTAATAACTATTACCCTTTTTAATCAACACATTCATCTGTTTGTTTTGCATAACTCTTAAACCCCAACTTCCCCCAAAAAGCCCCATAAGACAAGTGTCCTTCTATTTCAGCCAAACAAAGTCCAAAAGCTAAAAATACAAATCGCAGGTCAGGCTGTGCCCGACAAAATACCCACTATCCTCTTAAAACTTAGTAATCCCCCTCAACCTTGATGTTCTCATAAAAATATTCAGAATGTTAAGAAAAAGGATCTACACTCAATATTTATCGATTCATCCAACCTAAACATATGATGTGTATTTACAGAATAGCACGCCCCTAAATCGACGTAGATAAAACGCTATACACCACCATAAAAATTAAGGTGTAAAAGAGTAAATAGTTCTTCTGAAATTGATTACATATATACCTAAAAAGTTAGAACACAACTTACATACTTTCTATTTTTCAAACCCATTAAGATTAACCTTTTTTTTGAACGCCCCTATTACTAATGATTTTTACTTTTTTAGTAAATTTGGCATTCATATTGCAATCATTTAAAGAACGTTTAAAGCATATCATCATTTACGTTGCTGAAATAAAAATAAAGGAGGTGAAAGGCACAAATCATAATCAGCATTTTAAATGATAAATTTTTTTTACATTAATTAAATAAACAAGCAAACCCCAAACTTGTTGTGAAGCAAGGACGGAAAGCCACGGATCTTTAATTGTTAAAGACAGCCGGGTTGCCTTGGAAACAAGGAGAAATTTTATGAAAAATTTAACATCAATTTTATTTTTAATGTTTTTAGCACTGTTTTTAGTGGCTGGTAATGCGTTTTCTGCTACTTATACATTTGAGGATACGCAAATTTTTTGGCCAAATTACAATAACGGAACAGCCGATGACTTTGATGATGATCTTGGCGATAACCCCATGATATTGGGAATGACCGTTGAGGTAAATGCAAATAACATCCTCGAGACTGTTACCATAAACTTTGCTGATGGTAATCCAGGTGAAAGAACTGAATTTGACTCACTTTTTATCAACAACGACGGACTTGACTACGAGTGGGATTATTATATCAAAGATGGTTCAGACAACGCATGGTATGGCGATAATCTGCCTGCTGAAGGTGCCTATAAAGTGGCAGATGGCTATACACCAGCGACTATAGACCTTGATAAGACAGGTGGCCGAGAGGGCCATATCAATGGTATCCAGAATATTGGTCAGGATCTTACACCTATATACGGATATACCGTCACTTATTATGATTCAAGTGACACTCTTGTATATGATTTATTTGATCTTGGTATTTCTCTTGAGGAAAATAACTGGAGAATCGGTTATACACCATATTGCGCAAATGATGTGATCAGTGGAACTCCAGTCCCAGAGCCAGCAACACTCTTTCTATTAGGTTCTGGCCTTTTAGGTTTTGCTGGTACAAGAAGAAGAAAATCTAAGAAATAAAACATTATAAAAACGAGGTAATATTACGTCACCTCGTTTACTAAATTAAAAAATCCATCCTGAATGTTTCAGGATGGATTTTTTTTGCATTGGCATTTTGCATAGACAGCAAAATTAATCGTACGGGTTATTAAAGAACATCAAGGGGATTATTGAGACCTTTCAATAAAAAGCATGCCTGTTTTTTTGGGCAGTACTTCGACCCCGGATCAAGCCCGGGGAGTCAATACGGTACGATTACGTAAAGTTTTACGATACTGCCATACCGATACCCCGGTTCTATAAGATAGGCTCTGATCTGGCAGCCACGTTTGATATATGAACTTCTTGCTGGCCTTGTAATGCTGAATTATTTAACCTGAGCGCTATATACTATGCATAAACTTGATGGTTCGTAATAAGTCTATGTTTCCACCTTTATGTCATTCCGGGATTGTCCAGGATTCTTGTTATTTCAGGAGATTATGGATGCCGGCTTGAGTCCGGCATGACACGATAGAGATTTTTTTTACGATTTAAAAGTCTACCGATGGCTAAGGAAAAGGGTTCATATATAAGATTTATTGGTTGGGCGGGCTTGAAGTAGTACATGTGGCACTTCAAAAGTCTGGACAGGTACTAAAGCTTGTACCCCAAGGGCACTTGCTTCGCAGCGTAGATGGGATTTTGACAACGCCATCAATCATTAAATACTTCAATCTCCACTCGGCGGTTGAGCCTCCTCCCCTCAGAACTTGAATTCGTAGATAGAGGGTTTGTGGATCCAAAACCAGTCGCTTTAATTCGTGATTTATTAATTCCGCTCCCAATCAGATAACTTCTTACTGTATTCGCCCTGAATGTCGACAAATTCACATTATATGAGCCAGTCCCGTATTCATCCGTATAACCGGAAATAAAAACACCAACACCAGGCTTAATTTTCATATATTCCACTAATTTATCCAGGGAACTGTAGGTACTATCAGAAAAATCATTTGAATTATGGCTGAAACCGATAATTAATTTTTCAAAGCTAACATCTGGTTGAGTTGTCATTGTGTCGGTCGGAGCTATTTCCTGAACAACCTTAGAATCGTCTGTCTCAATTATCTCCGGAAAGGTTTCGACACCGTCCTGTTTTTGATCTGAAATAATATCAATCGTAGAATCATGCTGCACAATTGTCTTTTCGACTTCCGAAGGACTTTCATCAACGTTAATTGCCTGATTAACCTTTGGATTTAAAAGAGCAGGTATAATACCATTCCCGTAGAAACTATCATAACATATAACACCAATGATCATCGTAACAACAATAACAACCGGAATAATACGTTTCCTTTGACGATTAGGCTTCCCATGCTCCATACCGGGTGGTTCAGTGAGTGGCTGATCGACAATCCGAATACTTTCTATGCTTTCATCAATGATATCAAAACCAATTTTTTTTAAATCCCTTGAATAGCCAATCAATAAAGCCATATCACAAAGAATGTTTATGATTCGGGGACATCCTTTTGAATATTCATAAATTTGTTTAATGGAGACAAAAGAAAAAATATTTCTTTTTGCACCGGCAATTTTCAAACGATGACGGATATACATACCCGTTTCTTTATCGGTCAAAGGTTTTATATGGTAATTTACGGTAATCCGATGCTTTAAAGCCCTGTTTCCCTCATCATTAAGAACCTTGATAAACTCACTTTGACCAACAAAAAAAATATTCAATAATTTCATATTATTGAGTTCAATATTGGAAAGCATTCTGATTTCTTCAAGCAATTCGTTTGTCAGGCGCTGAGCTTCATCAATTATCAGCACAACTTTTTGCCCTTTTGCATAGGCCTTGTGCAAAAACAGCCTGAATATCTTTAGAAATTCAGATTTTGAATTGAACGTTTCAGCAATATTAAATTTTCCAGCAATAAACAAAAAAAAATCCATCAACTCAAGCCCTGGATCCGGAACCGTTGCCCAGATGACATCGTCCCCCATAGAACTTGTTAATGCATGGATAAGTGTTGTTTTACCAGCACCGACATCCCCTGTTAACAATAAAAAACCTTTATTGTCAAGAACACCGTATTTAAGAACTGAATAGGCTTCTTTATGCTTCTCTCCCAGCCATAAATATTTCGGATCTGTACTGATACTAAAGGGTTTATCTTTTAATTCATAGTAAGATAAATACATAAAACACACTTTTAATATTTAACATAGATTATCACTGTGTCGTTTTTCGAGACACAGCAGGGAGAAAATATATCGGCAAATTTAATTTTTCCATCATAATTTATCAAGAAACTGTAATTCTTTTTCCTGTGAATTTTTTGTCCCGATAGCAAGAACTTCTACATTCCCGTTTTTGTTTTTTCGAAAATAAAGGCGGCCCTTATATGAAAAAACCACTTCAAGAACAGTTTCCCGGCCTTTACGTCCAAAAACCTTTCTTTTAATTGGAACTGATTCGGGTGCTTCGTTTAGCTTAAAAATAACCTCTTCACATTTCAACTTCAGGTCTTCATCAAGGTCTGCATAACCTTCAACAGCTCTTTCACTTATGTGAATTTTTTTATACAACGCCTTAAACCTACGCAATATTTTTGAATTGACCTTAAATTTTTGGCCGCCACTCTTTTTTCCATATTTCAGCTTCTCGATCTGTTCACTAAGCTGCGTAATCTCATCCTGCTGGACCAGCTGAGACTTTGAATTTACGTCAAGTTCGTTCTCCAACCTGATTATCTCATCAAACATGCCCTCTTCATTTCTATTACCTTCGTTTACTTTTTTCCGTAAGATATCAACAGACTCCTGAAGGTGTTTTCGCTCTTCTGACAAACCATCAAGCTTCTCAGAGTTTTCATTTTCAAACTGCCGAAGCTGAAGCACTTCATTTTTAATTTTATCTTTATTTATTTTGTCTCGTTTAACTGCTGCAATATATCTAATATATAAAAAAAACATTGCAGAACCGAGAAAAACTATAAATATTGTGGCCGATAGTATTGAGTTTGGTTCAATAGAAACACTTACATCTAACTTCAACCCATCATTCAATAAGCTATAATTATCAGCAGCAACCCCAAAAAAGTCCCTTTTCTCATCCATATCCATAAAATCGTCTGAATATCTGGGGTAAAGTCTTTTACCTTTTTCCGTAACGACAGAGACTACAATGTGAATACTACTTAAAGCAGGTGTACCTACAGATAGGTATCTATCAATATTTTTATTTATTTCTTTTACTAATGTTGTATTCCCCTCAAGTAGACTTTTGGAATCACTTATATAGACGTTCTCAATTTTCGAATAATGATATTTCGCAAGTGTATGTTCAAATAAATAAATACTAGATGAATAACATAGTGGTGGAAGACACATGCAGAATATTAACAATTTGAATGATAAATTTTTCATTTTTTTTCACAGAATATTAGACCATCAGCTTAAAGTTGATGATGTCTTAAAAAGTCGAAATTTCCTATCCCTGTCATTCCGTGCTTGACCCGGAATCCCTTTTTATGGATGCCGGATCAAGTCCGGCATGGCAAGGCAGTATCATTGTTAAGAGTTAGAAAAAGTAATTTATATCTTAATAAAAAAAACGGATAAATAATATTATATCTTAATTTTACCTAAAATCTCTTTTGCATTGTCAGCACCCGGAAATTTTTTATCAATTCTTAATGCTTTCAGAAACTGCTTCTTTGCTTTCTTAAATTCATTATTTTTATTATACGCAAGTCCAAGATGATAGTTAACAATCGCATTATCAGGCATCTTTTCAAGACAATCCAGAAGTTCACTTATTGCACTGTCATAAAACCCTTTCTTATAATATGCCCAGCCAAGGGTATCCATTATATTTGCAGCTGTTGGTGCCTTTTCCTTAGCGACTTTTGCCAGGGCCAGGGCCTCATCAAGATTTCGATTATTATCCGAAAGCATATAAGACAGGTTATTCGCAGCAGGCACAAAACCTGGTTGAATCTCAAGTGCTTTACGATAATGAATTTCAGCATTCTCCTGCTGGTTCATCGTTTCATAAACTGTTCCCAAAATCATGTGAAGACCTGCCTTTTTTGGATTTTTAACCAGCGCATTTTTGTACTGGGTAATTGCTGAATCCTTGTCATTTTCAGACATCGCAAGCCTGGCTAACATCACATATGAATTTATATTTTCGGAATAGAGTTTTATCGAAACGTCAAATTCCTTTTTTGCCGTAGTGATATCTTTTAAACTTATATAAATATTGCCTTTCAGATTATGAATTTCAGAGGCTGCCCTCTCTGATTTTGCTATTACAGTAAGCTGGGCATCACAAAGTGCAATAGCTTCCTGATGTTTTCCCATACCCATCAACAGAAAAACCCTGCTTTTAAAAACATCCATCAGCTCAGGCTTTAAATAAGAAGCTTTATCAAAAAAAACCATTGCTTCATCATATTTTTTTACAGCCTGATTAATAAGCCCCGACTTGTAATATCCCAACGGATTCTTTGGCTGCAGTTCTATTAGCTTCCTGTAATAATTCAGGGCTTCTTTGACATTTTTTTTTGCATAATTTATATTTCCGGCAATATGCGTCGCCTGAAAGTTTGTCGGAGCATAACCAAGCACTTCTAAAATCTCACTTTCTGCCAGTTCATAATCCCGTTCTTTGAGATAAATCTCTGAAAGAAGCAGTTTTGATTTCAAGTGCCTCGGATTTATTTCCAGAGTTTTTTGAAAAAGTGTTTTTGCAATGCCAATCTTCCCTTCAAGATAATGCGATAGCCCTTTGAAATAGTGACCTTTATAAGATTTTGGGTTATCTTTAATAATCTGGTTAAAAATAGCCCCGGCTTCATTTGCTTTCTTTTTGGTTAAAAATATTTCACCTTTTAATAACAGGGCCGGGTAAAAGCCTTTTCTTTTTTCTAATATGTCAGTAACTATTGTTTCAGCTTTTTCAGTTTGCTTATCGTCATAATAATATCTTGCAAGCAGCGCCTTTATTTCAAATGAATCCGGCTTAATTTTTAGTGCTTTTATATAAACAGATTCAACTTTATCCCTAAGTCCTGAAATGAGATACATATTTGCAGTCACCATGTAATAGCGCATATTCTCTGGTGACATTTCAATTGCTTTCAAATACACTTTTTCTGCATCTTCTACACGTTTCTGGCTTACATAAAAACTACCAAGTGTAATATAAAGCTCCGAATTGTCCGGGTTCAGTTCAATTATTTTTTTTATCTCTTTTTCGGCTTTATCATATGCTTTTACACTCATAAATATCTTTACAAGCATAAGCCGTGGGCTAATTTCATCCGGATTTATAGCGATAGCTTTCTCAAGAATCTCCTCTGCTTCAAGAAGCTTATTTTGCCTCAAATACGTCTCAGAAAGTCCTGAATATGCACGGACTTCACTTGGCTCTATTTCTATAACTCGTTCAAAAAAAACGGTTGCAGCTTTATAGTTTCTCTTCTTTAAATCAAGATTCGCAGCCAGCAATAAACCATCTGTATTATCGGGCGAATTTTTAAGAATTTTATCAACAGCACTCTGAGCATCTTTAACATTTCCTGATAACAGGTAAAACTTAGAAAGATTGATATTTGCCTCAACATTCTCGGCATCATATCGAACTACATTTGAATAGGCCTTAAATGCCTCACGGGGTTTACCCAGCTTCAGTGATATTTTGCCTAAATACAAGTAACCATCTATTAATTCGGGGTTAAGCTGCAAAGCGTTTTTGAATTCGATTTCAGATTTTTTGAACTCACTGTTTGAATAATAGTCCTTTCCCTTTTTTAGATGAGTCGCAATTTTCTCTTCATCCGAGGCACACCCCGGCAGCAAGATACTACACAGCACCACAATTATTGTTAACCATCTGAATTGGAACATAAAGCGACCTCCATCTATAACTTTTTATATGATTTGGTATAAATTTTTCATTAAATGTTATCAAAGAAAAATACAACTCCTGAATAATCATTCAAGAGTTTTAATATTTTCCAAATTGCATGACGCGCCATGCCCCTTAGAAGCATAAGGCACGTAATTTCTGTCAGTAGAACCCATTATATAACATGTCGTATCTACCAAGGATACATTTATATACAAAAGGCAATACATGATAATTATCAGTTACATTTATCCCATAATACGGTTAGGATCAAGTAGTTTATAACCTATGAACCCAACTACATATTTCTCTAATAATTAGTACATTTTTTACATATTTATGTGTAAAACAGTAAACAATTCGCCAGTTAGGACCTGTAAATTAAAATGAGGATAAAGGTAGTCAATTGCAATAAAACGAAGGGCAATAGCTTTATGTCATAACATTTAACATTCTGAGCAATAATTATTCCAAACATCTACAATCTGACCATCAATTTTTAACAAGTGAATTAAAAAAACCCACATACCAGTCCATAGATTCGTCAAGGCCATCATCAATTCTATGGGTTGGTTTATAACCAATAAGCTTTTCAGCTTTTGAAATATCAGCCTGGGAATGTCTTACATCACCTGCTCTAAAATCACGGTATTCTGCTTCAACTTTTCCAAGAGATTGCACTGATTTTAACAACTTTTTCTGAATAGAATTGAAAAGGTCGTTTAAACTCGTCCGGTCACCGACAGCAACGTTATATACCTGATTCACAGCATCAGGGTTTTCCGTAGTCGCAGCCAGTAAATTTGCCTGCACAGCATTTTTGATATAACAAAAATCACGGCTTGTCTCACCATCACCATTAATAAATATTGTTTCTTTTTTCAAAAACCCTGAAACCCATTTTGGAATTACCGCAGCATAAGCACCATCCGGATCCTGTCTTGGCCCAAAGATATTAAAATAACGTAATCCAATAGTTTTAAAATCGTAAGTTTGTGCAAAAACATCTGCATATAGCTCATTGACATACTTAGTAACAGCATAAGGCGACAAAGGCTTCCCAATGTTTTCTTCAACTTTTGGAAGAGCCGGATGATCACCATATGTAGAGCTTGAAGCTGCATAAACAAATCGCTTAACTTTTGCATCTCTGGCTGCAACAAGCATATTTAAGAAACCAGAGATATTATTTGCATTTGTTGTAACAGGATCTTCTATAGATCTTGGAACTGAACCTAAAGCTGCCTGATGAAGTACATAATCAACGCCTTTACATGCTGATTCACATGTTGGCGTATTGGTAATATCTCCCTCAATAAAAGTAAAGTTCTCCCATAGTTCTTCTGTTACAATTGTTTTTACTTCGTCAAGATTACGCTGATGCCCTGTTGAAAAATTATCAAGCCCAACTACTTTTTGATTCAGCATCAATAGGGTTTCAAGCAAATTAGAGCCAATAAACCCTGCAACACCTGTAATAAGCCATGTGCTTTTATTCTTTATCAATTGTTCTTTAAGTTTCTGGTACATATATTTTCCCAATTCTCTATTATTAAACATCGTTTAGTATTCTAATATTGGCGAACTCGTAAAAAAGTATATTGCCTGTCATGACGGGATCGACCTGATATCTATCCCTTGAAACAACGGGATTCCGGGTCAAGCCCGGAATGACAGAAACTATAACTTTCAGTTTTAATTAAAGTCGCCCATCTACTTCCTGGGCTGAAAACAGATATTTTATGTCAAACAGAACATGATCTTCTTTTCCATATTCACGTATTTTTTTTACACCGGCCTCTTTGAATTCATTATGAGCAACTGCCAGAATTATTGCATCATATTTTCCCTGATCAGGTTCTGAGACTGGCGTAATACCATATTCATGTTCCGACTCTGCAACATCAATCCAGGGGTCATAAACATCAACATTTGCATTATAATCCTTAAACTCAGCAACAATATCAACAACCCTCGTATTTCTAAGATCAGGGCAGTTCTCTTTGAATGTCAGCCCCATTATTAAAATATTTGAATTTTCAACATGAATTCGCTTTTTTACCATCTCTTTTACAACCTGTGAAACAACATAGGCACCCATACCGTCATTTATTCTTCTTCCGGCAAGAATTATTTCCGGATGGTAGCCAATCTCCTGCGCTTTATGCGTAAGATAATATGGATCGACACCGATACAATGCCCCCCGACAAGACCTGGCCTGAATGGGAGAAAATTCCACTTAGTGCCAGCAGCGATTAAGACCTCTTCTGTATCAATCCCAAGCTTGTTAAAAATGATAGACAACTCATTTATTAATGCAATATTTAAATCACGTTGGGTATTTTCAATAACTTTAGCCGCCTCTGCAACCCTTATTGAACTTGCCTTGTGCGTACCGGCTTCAATAATCACTTTATAAAGATCATCCACCAGATCTGCTATTTCTGGTGTAGAACCAGACGTAACCTTCAAAATATTCGTAACCCTATGTTCCTTATCGCCGGGATTAATCCTTTCAGGGCTATAACCAGCATAAAAGTCCTGGTTAAATTTTAACCCCGAGCATTCCTCCAGAACGGGTATACATGTCTCCTCCGTTGCACCGGGATAAACAGTCGACTCGTAAATAACAATATCGCCCTTTTTTAAAATTGTCCCCAGAGCCTGGCTCGCTTTAACAAGCGGTGTTAAATCAGGTCTTTTGTGAGCATCAATCGGCGTTGGGACCGTAACGATAAATGTATTGCAGCCTCGTAGATCGTCAAGCTCAGCTGTATAGCTTAATTTATCGGCCATTTGTAATAAATCAGCTTCAACTTCCAGTGTTGAATCATGGCCTCTTTTAAGTTCATCAATCCTGTTCTGAACTATATCGTAGCCAACCACAGGCATTTTTTTCCCAAACTCTACAGCCAGCGGTAACCCCACATACCCCAGACCAATAATGCCAAGTTTTAAATCATCAATTTTTAACATTTCCATCCTCTTATATTTTATAAATTTTTATCATTCCATTTATATGTACTTCTAATTCAATTTTCCAGGACGCCCCGGCACGCCACCCTATAAACTCAATGATTGACGTTTCAAGAGGCTTCCTAAGAATTCTTCAGGTTTTGTTGAATCCCAGACAATCTCATCTTTAAAGCGAACGATAGTTTGAATAATTTCAGCAAGCGGGTTTTTCTAATATCAACGCCTATACCAATATTCAACAATATTTTCTACCATCCCCCGTTACCCTTTTGGCCTTTTATTGACATATAGCGTTATTAAAAAGTGTATGTCAATCCAAGTGATAACGTTAAATAGCTTATATGATCTACATTTCCTAAACCAGTGCAGTAAATTGTTTCAAAACCGATCGAAACATCAGGGGTTACCGCCATATCAACACCCGTTCCGAGTCGTAATGACACCCCCCAGTCGTTTGTTTGAAAAGTTTCTCCATTATACGATATATCTTCATAAGCATTTAAATAGCCGACCCCGGCAACACCATAAGGTTTAAACATGGGTGAAATCGGATATGAACCTTTCCCATTTATGGAAAAATTAATTACGCTTAAATCATCATTGCCGTTATCCAGTGAAGCTTCATAGGGAAATAAAAAATTAACAACGGCTTCAGATGATAAATAGCTGTTGAACATATAACCGCCTTTAAACTGAAAGCCGAATGAATTGTCGAAGCTGACATTTACGTCACCGGTAAATTTATCCTTAGTCTGCTGATCATCAAGAAATTGCAATGAGTAAGCGCCTGAGAATCCAATATAGAATTTATTATGAAAGGCGCTTGTTCCGCGTTTTTTTTGAGTTTTCACATGCGCCGGATTTATTTCGCCCTCATTAGTAGAATGAGTAACCGGTTTTTTCTTAATTTCAGGTTGTTTTTTTATTTCCGGTTCGATTTCTGTAACAGGAAAAACACGTATATAATCACCTTCATTAGCGGCTTTCAATTTATTCTCAGCCATCAATATCTCAACAATATTTTCACATGAAGTACGCTTAACCTTTAGACTCACATTGCCTTGAATTTTCTGATCCAACACATATTTATTGCCGCAAAAAGGCTCAAGTTTTTTAAATATTTTACGAATATCCTTATTTCTGAAATTTACTGATATTTTTTTTGTAATATTACCTTTATCTACAGGTTTGTTTTGATTCCTTAACGTAGCAGCTGATATGACACGACTCTTGGCGTATACACCACCTGGCATTGCTAAACAGCAACAGATTAAGCCAAACACCGACAACAAAACTATTCTTTTTGTTTTCATCATTTTGCCCTAAATTTTTTTTATTATATTTATACTAAATTTTAAGTCTTATATATAATCTGCCAGATACGTTGATATTTGATAAGAACTTATTAAATATTGCAACTTTGATCATATATCATCTCAACACACAAACCCATGTTATTCAACAGGCAGATAGAACTGAATTTTTATCTAATAATTTTGATGAACTCGTAAAAAGTTTCTTCCTTGCCATACCGGACTTGATCCGTTATCCATAACTAACTGAAATAAAAAGATTTCGGGTCAAGCCCGAAATGACAAAAATCGGAAATTTCGACTTTTTACGAAACCATCAATTTTGATACTTTCGTAAAAAGTATTACTGTGTACTGCTAACCGCCAGACGCTTGAGTTCATTCATTGCACGCCCGGCACACTCCCCGGCAGAACAGGACGTTTAAATCTAAAAACCGGATAAATATTAAAAAAAACTGCGCAAACAGATTAAGAACATAGTTATATACGTCATATGTAAGGCTTCAGCTGTGTAATCACTTTGCTCTGCTGGTACCTAACGCTATTTATGTCACTTTTCGTGATACCATATAATATCGCCATGTTGGATAATTATTGAACGTCTTAGTAACAAATTATGGTTAAAAAGATTATTTTTTTAAAATTTCAATAATAAAACAGCCCTTGCCATTATTCCCCATTCTTTTAAGGGATTTTTCAGTATCAGTATCAGTATCCGTATCCGTATCCGTATCCGTGTCTATATCAAGACCGGTTGCATTTTCGGGAACCTCAATTATTTCTGTAATAAATTTATTATTATCGTTAGTAGTAGCCATAACCGCATAATAAAAACCTCTATCGACTTCAACGGTTGGTACTGCATCTGGTGTTATTCCAGTGCGATATGGTTCCGTTGAAAGTACAGAAATTTCTGTTTTCGCTCTGAATATTTGATACTCGTTGGCATTATCCATGCTATACCACTGAATATAAACAGCAACATCATCTTCAACAGCAGTAGCGGCTGGATGTGTTACAGAGGGAACATAGCTGGACCACGTTGGCTTAAATTTAAAAACCCCGGATTCATTCCCCTGAGTATCAACGCTTGTAATCATGTATTTAGCATTTTCTGTTTTGTCTGCACACCAGTCAAGCCACTCGTTTGTTCCAATAGGGACAGAAGCAATTCTATACCGTTGATCTGGTAAAATATCACTACTTCCGGATGAATAATAAATATTATAATACCTTATTAGTGAATTATCATTAACAGGTTCTTCCCATGTCAGACTGTAATGCCCTGGAGTACTTTCTTTATTACTTTCTGTTGATGAAGGAGCTTCCAGATCCAGGTGGTCAAAAAAATCGGCATCACCGCCTGGGTTAGCCGGATATACAACAGGTGTCGGGATGTTAGCGTTACCGTTACCACCAGAAATTGCTATGGAAACAATATTGCTCAGAGTACGGCTCTCAAGGCCTGAGTGTTCAATACTTGTAACAGCATAGTAAAATTCGCCGTCACCAGGTGTATCAGTTATTGTCCACTCACTCTGCGGCTCACTATAAAATCCACCGTTTGCAAAATCAAAACGAGTAAAATGTTCCGCATCTATCAGCTCAACAGACTCCCAATTAATTTGGTCTTCTGAACGCCAAAGCCTATATTTTGAAGTTTCCCTAGGAATTGGCCTGTTATCAGTTGCTTCATCTGGCCAGCCTCTCGTTGTATAAGTCCTTGGGTTCGAATCTAACAATTCATTTTGCCAATCAAAAGTTACTGTAACTGTCCCACCAGATGCTGTACAAGCCTTTACTTCAGGCGGATATGGATAGTAGGCAACAACATAAAATACGTCACCATTTGTATTCGTAGGCTGCAAAAAATCACTTCTGAAGGCAGTTTTTGTGCCATCAGGGGATTGTCCAGGCTTAGCAAATTGACCTACAACATTTGCATGTAAAGTCGCAATTGGAGTAAAATCATCTCCATCATTATACTTCATAGAATAAACCTCCCCTAAAGTCACTCCAGTGGGATAATCCGTCCATCCATTCCATGCATGATAATATGCCCCAAGAGTTTCATCTTTAGACTTAGCCAACCTTGTGTGATTTTCCACATCCCAGACTCCAGGAGCTTGGTAGGCTCCAGAGACATCACTGTATGCAAAATGAGTTCCCCACCTACCAGAAACACCGTGAGACCAATAAGGCGTATCTGCAAAAGGCATATTACCAGCAGAACCATTTACTGGTTGAATTTCTTTATCTGCGTCATTCCCCACACGCCAGTCATATGGTGCGGATGTATCTATAGTATGGTTAGGCGCTTCACCGTCTGTTCCCCATGGGCGCATCCGCCACCAGGAACCTGATGTGTATAAAAAATAAATCCAATAATCCCCATTAGCACCAACGAACATTTCATCGTGCCAATCGTCTGTGCTACCTACTGGGGTGTTAACCCAATATGTATCTAGAGATCTATCCATGTCATACTCGGGTGTTTTGATAGACCTATTTAAAACATCTCCTATTGTAACGCTTCCTTGTTCAGCAAACTCTGTAGCCAGAACATATTTACCATCGGAACTTATAGCATCTTTAGGCATA
>JQIA01000062.1_pt1 | contig 45122 bp, 39 predicted proteins | sample 811431 | NCBI WGS metagenome assembly JQIA01 (sample SAMN02998118, study PRJNA258478) | marine sediment metagenome | biome: marine; feature: seafloor; material: sediment; isolation source: oil-polluted sediment collected from 3 locations (0.5 km, 0.7 km and 0.9 km)... | place: USA: Gulf of Mexico ...
AAAGAAGAAGGGCGTTTGTATTGCAGTTTTCGGAACTGGCTCAGATGTAGGTAAAAGTATTATTGCAACAGCTTTATGCAGATACTTTATGAAGAAAGGATTGAAAACAGTTCCTTTTAAAGCGCAAAACATGTCCAATAATTCCGGGATAACACCTGATGGACTTGAAATGGGCCGGGCACAGATAGTACAGGCAGAAGCAGCCGGTATTGTGCCAACTGTGGATATGAACCCGGTTTTATTAAAACCGACAAGCGACGTAGGTGCGCAGGTTGTTCTTCTGGGGAAAGTTTATGAAAATAAAACAGCGTCAGAATATCACAAAAAAAAAGAATATCTGTTTAAGGTCGTATCAGAATCACTTGACAGGTTGAGAGAAGAAAATGATGTTGTTGTCATTGAAGGTGCCGGATCGTGCGCTGAAGTAAACTTGATGCCGCATGATATCGTGAATTTCAGAATTGCAGAGTATGCTGAGGCAGCTGTTATCCTCGTCGCAGACATTCACAAAGGTGGCGTTTTTGGACAACTTGTTGGGACGCTTGCCTGTCTTCCTGAAAAATATCAGGATATGATCTCCGGCTTTATCGTAAACCGCTTTAAAGGTGACATCTCCCTGTTTAGAGACGGTGTTGACTGGATAGAAGATAAAACAAACAAAAAAGTGTTTGGTACTTTGCCATGGTTTGAACATATTTCGATTGAGGCTGAAGATTCAGTTGTGATCGAAAGACCATCTCAAGCTATTTCTCTTGATAATGAAAAACCTGTAATTGGGGTTATTCGGTTACCTCATATTTCTAATTTTACTGATTTTGATCCTATCGATAGTATAGCGGGTGTTGAACTTTTATTTGTTGAAAAGTATTGTGATTTATCAGCGTTTAAAGCAATTATTCTGCCGGGTTCAAAAAACACAAGGTATGATTTGAAATGGCTTTTTGGTACAGGATGGGCTGACGAAATAAAGAAATATGCTGCTGCTGGTGGATTTGTTACAGGGATTTGTGGTGGTTATCAGATGCTTGGCAGTGCTCTTCATGATTTGCAGGGTTGTGAAGGTGAGCCCGGATCTTCAAAGGGCTTAGATCTTCTACCAGTGGAGACCCATATGGAGTCAGATAAAACAACGAGCTTGAGTCGTTTTTTGTGGGATGGAATAGATGGAACCGGCTATGAAATTCATATGGGCCAGACCAGCAGAAAAGGTGGTCGTGCATTATTTGAAATTATAAACCGAAACCAGAAAGACTGCTCGATTGAAGACGGATGCATTGCTGATGAACCCAATGTTATTGGAACGTATATTCACGGCCTGTTTGATCAAAAAGGAATTCTTGAAAAGTGGCTTGGCTTTATTGGGCTTTCTGAACTGGCTTTGCCAGAGGTCCAGGGGCTTGCTGCTCGAGAAATTGAATATGACCTCTTATTGGAGCATTTTATTAAACATATAGATACAAATAATTTAGATGGTTTATTATGAAAAAAACAATAGAAAATACACTTGTCCTTGGTGGTTGCAGGAGTGGAAAAAGCTCTTACGCACTTGAACTGGCAGAGTCTGTCTCAAATTCAAACAGATTATTCATTGCAACCTGTGTCCCGTACGATAATGAAATGAAAGACAGAGTCGACAGACATCAATCTGAACGGGATGAAACCTGGACGACAGTTGAAACGCCGCTTCAATTATCAGAAAGTATAATAAAAGAGAGTAACTTATATGATGTAATTCTTGTAGATTGTCTGACTCTGTGGGTTACCAACCTGTTGTTGGATGGAAAATCAGAAGAAGAGATTTTTGAAGAAGTGAAAAGACTGTCAGTGGCTATCGAAAAATCACATTGTCCGGTTATTCTTGTTTCCAATGAAGTCGGTGCAGGTATCGTTCCGGAAAATAAACTGGCCAGACAGTTTAGAGATATTGCAGGTTTTGTTAATCAGAAAATGGCAAAATGTGTACCGGATGTTTTTTTTACTGCCGCGGGAATTCCATTAAAAATTAAGGGTTAAACAGACAGCCCCTTTTCTTTTTTTACAAAAGACAAATAAAATAGATAATTTGTTGATTTTATAAAGACAATAGTGTAATCTTACATAACTGTATTAGTTTTCCGGGTTATTTCTGAGCCTGATTTTGTAAGTCCAAATAGTTTGAACCTGATACTTCTCTACACCGGTAATTCTTTTAACCCATTTCCTGTTTTTCACTGATATCCGTGTATCGGATATATATATATAATATTGAGTAAAGTAATATTGCCTTATATAAGGCTGCAATATGAAGGGGGCAAGGTGAGGGATAAATATTTATGTGATATTGATGAGTTTTTAAAGGCAGATCATGGTACGGCTTTTGACCGTGCCCATTTTGCCAGACGAAAACAGTGTGAACGAAGAATGCTGTCCGGTGAACCCATAGAGATTGGCCATACTATTCGAAGTGGAAAGGACAGACGGGTTTTATCTGACCGCAGAAGAGGCTGGAAAAGAAACTTAAGTGGTAAAATGAATGTTGAGTCATGGGAGACATGATAGAGATTTTTTCTTTTTTAAATTTGATCTGCAGTTTTGAGTTGGTTGAACATTAAAAACGATATTCAATAGATTGAAATGAAACCATCAGATTTATTGAAAAGTGAATTGAGGGGAATTGATCGTAAAGGTTATAAAGCTTATAAAAACATCAATGGACTATATGATTTTGAGATATATAAGCTTTATATCGACTACGTGCAGGGGGATCCTTTTGCCCATCCATCGAGAGTCAGAACCAGGATAGATAGAGACGTTTCATGCTTTCCGGAATATACTTCATCATCAAGGAGTCGAACCATAGCTCTTTGTGATTATCTTACACGCACTTTTTATCTTCAAAGTAAAAAAATCACCAAAGGAAATCGCGGGAGCGGTAAAAGCGGTCTCATCACAATAGAACAACCGGTACAGGAAATTCTGGAAAGAAGCTCAATGGTTGTAACCGATGACTATATCGAAGCCCGTTTTTTTATGGGGCTTCCCGCTGATGGTAGAAAAATTCTGGCTGGTGAGGCTATTGCCATGTTTTTTGATGAACTGCCGAAAATTGTTCGTACCGCTCTTTTATATGAGACTCAAATAAAAGAAAATCTTCAAACACATGTTGAAACGTCCGAAGATGCTGATTTCCTGAGAAACAGTCTTGAAGGGTTGAACCTGATAGCATTTGTTGCAAATGGTGCGCTTTTACCGAGGTCAAGCGGCATTGATCCCCGCCCGTTGAAAAAAGGTGCTGTGATTCCCTTTGAGTCTCCTGAAGAATACCTTATAGAAATAAAACTCCCGAATTATGGAACCATCAAAGGTATGGGCATACCATACGGCATTACTCTTATTGCAGGTGGTGGATTTCATGGGAAATCAACCCTGTTAAATGCACTGGAACTTGGTGTTTATAACCATATACCGGGTGACGGCAGAGAGTATGTTGTGTCGAATGCTGATACAGTGAAGTTAAGAGCTGCAGATGGTAGAAATATTGTTAATACAGATATTTCAGCATTTATCAATAACCTTCCGCTAAAAAAAGATACCAAAAGCTTCTCCACTGGAAATGCAAGTGGCAGTACATCACAGGCTGCAGGAATATGTGAGGCAATTGAGTTGGGAGCAACCGTATTTCTTCTTGATGAAGATACCTGTGCCACAAATTTTATGATTCGGGATTCTTTGATGCAGCAGCTTGTTGAAAAGAAAAATGAGCCGATAACACCATTCGTTGACAGGGTAAAACAATTATCAACTAATATGGGAATATCAACTATCATTGTTATGGGAGGCTCTGGTGATTACTTCAAAATTGCTGATCGCGTTATCTGCATGACAGAATACAAGCCGGTTGTTACGACAGAAAAAGCGAAATATATTGCTGATAATGCAAAGGATATCAGAAAAAAAGAAGTGACATCGGCTTTAAATCCTATAAAGAATAGAAAACCTCAACCCGGAAGTTTCAACCCGTACAGGAATGGAGGCAGGGTTAAAGTCGATGCCGACTCACTGGATAAAATTACACTTGGATGGGGTTCAATATCCTTTCAGGATATTGAACAGCTTGTAGAGATCTCTCAAACTAGGGCCATTGCCTGGGCAGTTTATAAAGCATCAGAATTGATGACCGGCGAACATACTCTGTCAGAGCTTATTCAGGTGATCATGAAAGAAATTGAAAATAATGGCCTTGACTGTTTAACCCCTGAAATAACTGGCGACCTCTCTTTTTTCAGACCACATGAACTATCCGCGGTGATTAACCGTGCCAGAACACTTAAAATGCTTCAACTCCCCTGAAATTAAACGAATCACCAATTTATCTTTTATCATAATTATGGTATTGGTTTCCTGAATCTATAGCCATCTTAAAAGTATTGAGATGGCTATGGAAAAGATTCCATATACAAGATTTAGTATTTGGCAAGGCTTGAAGTAGTACACATGGTACGTCAAAAGTCTGGTCAGTCACTAATGCGCAGTAGATGGAACTTTTTCCAACGCCATCAGTATTGAATGGAAAATCTTCAGACATTATATTGGAAAATTAGAATGAAAAATCTTGTTTCTGCTCTTCAGTTTATTACAGTCCTTCCTGTTGGGAAAAAATATGAATACAACCCTGTAGGAATGATTCCCTGCTTTCCCCTTGTCGGACTTATTCTAGGATTATTATTAGCTGTTTTTGATTCGGCTGTTAGCCATTTGTGGCCATCTTATGTTGTCTCTGTACTTGACGTGATTTTCCTCGTGGTTGTTACTGGCGCTTTTCATATTGATGGCTTGGGGGATGCAGCAGATGGTTTGTTCAGCCACAGGCCAAAAGAAAAAGTTCTGGAAATTATGAAAGACAGCAGAATCGGTGTTATGGGGCTTGTTGCAATCGTTTGCGGGCTTTCTGTTAAGTGGTGCGGTATTTCATCGCTACCGGATTCAGGTGCTGAGCGTTTTATAATTCTGTTGATTATTCCAGCCTATGCGAGAGCTTCAATGTTGTTTGGAATAAAAAATCTTGAGTATGGGAGAACCGAAGGAACGGGTCATGACCATTTTCAAAAACCATTGAATTTACAGTCTTTTAGATGGCTCATTATCCCTGTGATTATATCATTCAGCTTGGGGCTAAGGGGCCTCTGGATTAATATTTCTTTTATTGTTGTAGTTTTCCTGATTATCAGGTTATATAAAAAAACACTCGGATGTATTACTGGTGATATGCTTGGAGCAATGACGGAGACGACTGAATCATTGTTGTTTCTTTTATCAGCAATATGTTTTGTAAAGGTATAGATAACCTTGTTTTAGTGGTTTAATTTCGGAGGGTCTGAAGATGATAAAGGGACATGGCGGGAATATTTATGAGGCGTCTAAAAGGATTGGATGTAAACCTGAAGACATTATAGATATGAGCAGTAATCTGAACCCTTTGGGGCCTCCCGAAGGACTTTTGGACTCTTTAAAAGAGAACATCAATTTAATCTGCTCACTGCCTGAGGTTGATTCAAAGTCCATTTCCGTTCTACTTGCCAAAAAATATGGAATCCCGGAAGAATTTGTTCTTGCAGGTAATGGAACGACCCAGTTCATCTACTCAATACCAAAGGCTCTTGGATCGGCTAAAGCTTTAATCGTTGGACCAACATATTCAGATTATGAAGATGCTTGTATTATGAATCATGTTGAGTGTGATTACTTTTTTACCGAAGAATCTGATGATTTTTCAATCAATTACAAAAAACTTTTTGTAACAGCGGCTGCTTACGATACAGTTTTTATCTGTAATCCAAATAATCCAACGGGTGAGTTAATTCCCATCGAAGAGCTTGATAAACTTTGTAAGACATTTCCGGAAACATATTTTGTTATCGACGAATCTTACCTGCCTTTTGCTACAGATAGTTACAAAGCGAGTGCTATTTGTTTAAAACTGCCAAATATTCTTGTTTTAAACTCCATGTCGAAAGTATTCAGAATTCCCGGCCTTCGTGTAGGGTTTCTTCTTGCGCCTGTTCCTATTATCTATAAATTCAGTGAACTCACACTGCCCTGGAGTGTTAACGCCATGGCGCAGATGGCCGTCCGCTATACGCTTGAAAAAGATACTATTGAAGAATTTCTCAAAGAGACAAGGCGGTTTGTTGAAGAGGAAAAAAATCTATTTATTGAAAGGTTCAAAGATAATGAAAAGATAAAGCTTTTTCCTGGCTCGGTTTATTATGTTATCGCGAAGCTTGATGATTCGATTAAAGCTGAAGATGTCTGCCACAAGCTGGAAGCTGATAGAATCCTGATACGGGATTGTTCAAATTTTATCGGCTTACCAAAAAACTACATCAGGTTTTCGTTAAAAGACAGAGATATTAATATGAGTCTTGCTGATAAAGTATGTAATATCCTTAATGCCTGATAGGGTTAGTTTGTTTTTTGTTTTACTATCCGAAAATCAGCTCTGTTGCTTCTTTACGTAGCTTTCTATTTCCTGTCTCAATTTTTTTTATTGTTGATGAAACGCCACTCTGCTCTTTTTTCATCTGTTGTTTCAGCGTTTTGTTAAGAGAAAGTTCAGTCTGGGTTAAGCGGTCTAAAAAACCCTCAAAAGATTTTTTGTTGTTAGTGTAGGCAGATCTTACCATTGCTTCATAGTCATTTCCATTCCCCTTTAGCAGACAAAGGTAATGTGTTGTAAGAACATTTAAAAACTCTGCGTATTGTCCCGCCGCTCTTTTATTCAGTCCCGATTTTTCTGCTATGGAAGATGTATCTACTTTTCTATTGGTTGAAAGAACGTCAAGCGCTTCCTTTAAAGCTTTTTCACGGCTTAAAAGAAAATTAATTGCAAACTCTTTTCTTGCTTTTTTGTATTTCAATAGATCCTGAATAAAAAAAATAAACAGAAACGGGATAAATATCATTAAACTGCTTAGTTTCGGTTTATCCATAATCAGGGTGCTTAGTTGAGCAGCATATCTTCTTTCATAACTTAAAATAATTTCAGTTGTTTTTTCCATTTGTTTCCGTCTCTTTTCTAAAGCGTACAAGTTAACTCTTTCACTGGTTTACACTAAAACATATATTAAACGTTATATCATAAAACATACCGCCAACCGAACCCTAAAATAGCGAAACACATAAAAATACCACTAAAAAATGCTTTGGTATAGCCATAATCACTTCTGTTAGAGTGTTTAAATGAATCAGTTAAATAATATTCACCCTCGTATGAACCAACTGCATCTGTATACATGTAAGCAGCTGAATCAATATCTCTTTCTTCAACAATTTTGGCAATCTGCTTGTAAGTTGACACATTTTGCTCAATATAAGGACCAACCACCCAGCCAAAAATCCATATCATTAAGCAACCAACTAAGAGCTTAGCCCATGGATGCGATTCGGATTTATTTTGCTCGTCTTTGTTCATTAATAATTTCTCCAAATTTATTTGAAATAAACCCGAAGGGTGGATAACCCTCCGGGTTATTGAAATATAGGTAAAGCGTTTGTTACTTTATCTGCATAATCCCGAATTAGATTGTTGCTGTAAGTTCAGGGAATACGAGATAAAACATTATGTATGCCATGATCAGTGTCAGTATAAGGTTCAGAGACTGACCAAAAGCATAAAGAATTAACGGTTTTCCGCCTTTAAAATGATGCTTAAGTTCACGGAAATTTGTAGCAAGTCCGATACTTACAAATGAAAGGGTAAAGAACCATTTTCTGAAAAGATCACTCATACCTTTAATGGCACCCTTGTCAATCATTGCACGGCCTAAAACTTCTGTATCGGCATTGTAACCAGAGTATATTGCGGAGAACACAACAGACGCAACAATAAAACCGATAACGAATTTTGGGAAACGGAACCAGATCTCAATAAGCCCTACTTTATTTCCTGTTTCTTCAGCCTCAACTTTTGTTGTAAAATACAATGCAAGGAAGAATGCAATAACACCAATTAACACATTCTGTATCATTTTAATTGTAGCGGCAACATAAAGTGCTTTTTCACCCAGGAAAGCACCAGCAGCAGCAACGGCACCAGATGCATCAATAGTACCACCCATCCACGCTCCACCAAGGATCATCTGTTTGTCAACCGGGAACGTTGTTTTGATAACAGCCGGCATTACAATCATCATGATTGCTGTAAAAATCAGTGAAAGCCCAACAGCGAGTGTCAGTTCTTCTTTTTTTGCACGTACCGCAGAGGCGGCTGCAATAGCTGCAGAAACACCACACACAGACATATCTGAACAGATAACTGCATTTAGGCGTTTTGAAGGCATTTTGATGAGCTTTTGCCCAAACCAGTATGTTACTAACCATACAGTTGGTGTTACAACCCATGCTACAAATATCCCTGCTGTTCCAATAGTAATTACTTTTTCGAATAAAATTTTTGCGCCCAGTAGGACAAGACCCGTTTTGATGTAATATTCAGTTTGGATAGCAGGCTCAGCCCACTTAGGCGTTCCGACTGTATTACTGATAAGCATACCAAGAAAGATAGCCCATGCAGCATACCCGATACCATAATGTTTCATCGTTACCTGATAGCTGAAAAACCATGCTAAAATAGTGATTGCATAAACAAAAACAAAACCAAGTGCAAACTTTTTGAATGGAACACCCATCAAGGTCATTGGTATACCAAAAAAGAAGGCAAAAAATACACCGAGTCCAATGAGTTCTCCTATTTGATTATAAGCTTTTGCTTTTGTTTTTTTCTTGGCTTTGCCGGCATATAATTTCGCATCTCTCCATTTACTGATCGCTTTTGATGCAGCAGCATTCAAGGTTTCATTCTTGAATTCTGAACCTTCAGCCAAAGCTTCAGCGGCTTTAGCTTTCGTAAAAGTTTGTTCTTCAATCAATTTTTTTGCAGCATATTTTTCTTTTGCTTTAGCGACTTTGACATCGGCCTTTTCCTTGCTCATGAAGAAAGCATCTAGGGGATTGTTTTTCCAGCTGTGTGTTTTGTGGGTAAAGCTTGCCAGCCATTTACCCGCAGGAATTTTTCTTGCTTCAGCTTTGTTTTTACCATCTGTGAGTTTGTACCAGGCAATTGTCTTTATTTCCGTTGTTCTTGCTGCAGCTTCTCCGTATTTTGCTTCGGACTTGGTGATAATTTCCTTCATTTCACCACTGTGTGGAAAATAAATAAACATACCGGCAATAAGAATAATAAATCCAAGCCATATAGCCCACCAATCTTCCTTTTTCCATAATTCAGACCATTCCCACTTACCAACGTCGACAACAATAGTGTCTGTGCTTTCCGCCATAATTCCCTCTCCTGTTAAATTAAGGTACAATTATTAATAAACTAAATTCTAATAATATAAAGCAAGGAATATGCCATGTTTATAAAATATTAACATCTTGATATTAATGGTAAAAAATAATTAGTTGGGCGTCTGCCTGTATTCTTTAGTTTCCAATGATGTATCCTTAAGTTTACATCTTATTGAAGAAAGCTTGTGTTTTCTTTTGGAATTCTATATTTTAATAGAATATAGTCACAATAGGAGAATTAAATGTTTTCAGAAACTTTAAATATCAGGATGAAGTTTATCTCAGGTTTTGTTTTTTTTACTGTTCTTTTTGGACTGGGGCTTAGTGTGATAATGTATTTCCACTTCGACAGTATTATGAAATCTGAAATCAGCCAGCGTTCAAGGATGCTTCTTGCGCAGTCAAATGCTGTTCAGGATTATGTCAAAACTGTCTTGAGACCTGAAATGTTTAAAATTCTTCCTTCTGATCGATTTGTATTAAAGGCAATGTCATCTTCGTATATATCAAGAGAAATTATGGCACGTCTTAATATAACAGACAATATAACCTATCATTACCGACGGGTCGCAAAAAATGCCCGAAATAAAAAATCATCACCAGATAAATTTGAAATGGGGTTGATAGAGCATTTTAATGCGAATAGATCAAAAGTTATTTGGGAAGATGATACCGTTGTAAATAATGAAGAATACCACCTTGTGGCAAGGCCTATTGAGTTTGTTGAATCCTGTATGAGCTGCCATGGATCACCCCAAAATGCACCAAAGGAATTAATTGACACCTATGGAGATGAAGCTGGTTTCCATTATGAGGTGGGTGAGGTTGGTGGTGTTGTTATAGCAGGTTTTCCAGTTGCGATGATCCAAAATCCTGTGAAGGAAGTTACGCTTCAATATCTTAGCCTTTATCTTCTTGGGATCTTGTTTTTTGCTGTTTTAATAAGCCTTTTTTTCGATCGTCTGGTTATGAAGAACCTACATACTCTGACTGAAATATTTAGAACAAGATTTTCTGGTAGCCGTGAGCAGAGAATTATTAATAAAATGGAAAAAAAAGATGAGATTGAAGGACTGATTGAAGGCGTTGAAGAGCTTGCAGTATGCCTGTCAGATGCCAGGCTCAAATTAGAGGATCACACTGTAAATCTTGAGCACAAAGTTAAGGAAAGAACAAAAGATTTGATTGAAAAAGCTGAAAAACACCATGGTGATGTAGGGCTGTTCGTTGGGCTTTTGTCCAGGTTTACAGGCTCAGTTGACATCAGGCAACTGATTGCTGGAGTACTTGAAAGTGTTGGTAAACGTTTTGATGCAAATCAGGTGATCTACCATTGTAACTATATATCAAAAGAAGATTTTTGCTGGAAAAAAAATCAGGGGGCAGAAAATCTTGATCCTGGCCTGAACGATAAATTTTTGAATACTGAAATTCTGCTTGAAGATAACCATCTTTATATACCTGTAAAATCACCTGAAAATCACTTCGGAGTGTTATGTATATCGTGGATCAAATCGCCCGATTATAATGACCTTGATGCAGCGGTTCTCGTAGCTATCGGACAGCAGGTTGGCGTTCTAATTGAAAATATTCAGGCAATTTCAAACATTCGTTTTCAAAATGATATGCTGAACTCTGTTTTTGAGGGTATATCAGATCCGTTACTTTTGATTGATGAAAAATGTCGTATTCTGAATGCCAACAAAGGTAGTTTAAGCATTCTTTCAGACAGCAATGTTATTGAACAGGAAAAAGAACTGAGGCGTTTTTTAGGAATAAATGGATCACTGGATAATGAGGCTAAAACCGATCGAGAAGGTGTTGACCTTATTCAGCAGGTTCGTCAAAGGGGTGAACTTGTCAGCGCAGAACTTAAAACTAATGATGATAGATATTTTACCATTTTCTTATATCCCCTCCCACGCCATGAAGATTCAAAATTGCGCATCGTTTTATCTGCAAGAGAAGTAACTCTGGAAAAACAAATGGCAATTAAAATGCAGCAGGCTGAACGTTTAAGTGCCATAGGGAAAATGGCAGCCGGTGTTGCCCACGAGATTAATAATCCGCTTGGTGTGATAAGTTGCTATGCAGATTTAATTAAAGATGCTGTATCAGATCCTGAAGTTACAGGTGATGTTGATATGATTTTAAAAAAGACTGAAAATGTTCAGAAAATTGTTCAAAATCTTTTAAATCTTGCCAGACCAAAGCAGGTTTTATCCGGAAAATGTAACGTCAATAATGTAGTTACATCCGTTATGAAAGTATTTAAAACACAGGCGGCGTCAAAGGAGATTAAACTTATTTCAAACCTTGCCGAAAATTTACCAGATATCCGGTGCGATGCTGGAATGTTTGAACAGATACTGACAAATATATGGATAAATGCATTTGATGCTGTTCAGGATAAAGGCGGCGAAATTATCATTTCAACGTCATATGATAAATTGGAGGAAAATGTTTTCCTTTGTGTTGAAGATAATGGGCACGGTATACCTGAACATGTTCTGGAGCAGATTTTTGATCCTTTTTTTACGACCAAAGAAATAGGAAAAGGGACGGGGTTAGGTCTAGCCGTTGTTTATGGTTTTATAAATGAGCTTGGTGGGCGTATAGAGATCAAACACGGAGAGACAACAGGCTTTTGTCTTTTTTTCCCAATAGCATGATCGACAACAGGAGTTATAGATGAAACATTTTTCGATATTGGTTGTTGATGATGACCATGACTTTTTGACCGGAATAATCAGGAATCTTAAAAAGAAATTTGGGGATATGAACATCATTGGTGCGTCTTCGGGTGAGGAGGCTGTTCAGTCTCTAAAAGGAAGTAATATCGGTGTTATGTTGTCAGATTATAGGATGCCAGGCATGTCCGGCATTGAACTTCTGCCACTCAGCTTTGAGGTAAATCCCGATCTTTGTGTGATCATGTTAACCGGTTATGGAACGATTGAAAATGCTGTGGAATCTCTTAAAAAAGGTGCGTGGGATTTTATAACCAAACCGGTAGATAGGGATACACTTTACCACACAGTTAATAAAGCTGTTGAACATTACACCCTTTCTGCTGAAAATAAACGACTCACCGAGATTTTGAAGAAAATCTCCTTAAACCAGATTATTCAGTACGAAAGTACAGAAATGAACCAGCTGATGGAAAAAGTAACTGCGATTGCATCTGCCGAATATACTGTTCTGGTGACTGGTGAATCGGGAAGCGGAAAAGAATACATTGCAAGGATGATTCACAGTGCATCTAAAAGAAAAGATGCGGCATGTCACTCATTGAATTGTCCGGCTATTCCAGAACCTCTTCTTGAAAGTGAATTGTTTGGTCATGTTAAAGGAGCCTTTACAGGGGCTGATAGAAAACGTGATGGCTTTTTTATGACTGCAGATAAAGGTACGCTGATTTTGGATGAAATTGGTGATATCAGTTTGACGATGCAGGCAAAACTGTTGAAATTTCTTCAGGATAAAGAAGTAAAGCCGGTTGGTAGTAGTAGTTCAAGAAAAGCAGATGTAAGAATTATTGCGCTGACAAATCAGAATTTAGAACAAAAAATAGAAGACGGTAGTTTTAGAGAGGATCTCTACTATAGATTAAATGTTTTATCACTTTCTGTACCGCCGTTAAGAAATAGAAAAGAAGATATTCCTGTCCTTATCCGGGAATTTATCCTTAAAACTTGCGAAGAACTTGATATTGAACCAATGAGTGTCGATCCTGATGTTTTGTCTTATCTTACACGACAGAACTGGAACGGAAATGTTCGTGAACTTCAAAATTATGTTCGCCGACTGGCAGTATTTTCGAACGGAATGCCGATAGATTTTCATCTGGTGAATCTTGTCGAAGGAAAAAAAGATGAAATCAGAACTGAAAAAAAAACAGGAACGGTGCTTTATAAGGATGGCAAAAAAGAGGCGCTGGATATTTTTTCAAAAGACTACTTAACTGGGCTGTTTGAATATACGAGAGGCAATATATCTGAAACATCGAGAATAAGTGGGCTTGAAAGAGCATCAATACAGAAAATTATTAAGCGGTTGAATATTGATATGACAAAATATCGAAGGTGACTTAAAAAGAAGTTTACGCACTATCTGTACCATTGATTTAAATCTGAATTACATACTTTTTCAAAAGCCTTTAATCTTTCAGGAGAATCAAAAAGCAGTTTACACAATTCACATTTTCGATACTTTATTATTTCGCTTGATTTAAAACCTGCGTATGATGCGAGGGTGGTGATACCCATATTTCTAATATGGTTGTAAAGACTGTTTGATTCACTTTTCAAAAAAAGCTCCTCAACCGCGTTATTGTTCAGGTTACCAAGATAAAAAAAATTTGTGTTGGTAAAATGGCTGCCGGCATCACAGCATGCATACATGTCTAGTTCAGGAGAAATATAAGGATTCATCGGGCAACAGTTATCCTGATAATCAGTATGGAGATCTGTTCTTTCAATTGTATCTGCTTTTCCGGCAAAAATAAGTGGTTCAGGAAAAAATTTTAACCCGTTGTCTCGTAAAAAATCTTCGTAGATTTCGTCTTCGTCAGAAAAATCTGTAACGAAAGAAATATAATAATTTACTCCGATTTTTTTACAGCTGTTCGCTGCATTTAAAATATTTTGTTTATTTATGTTTTTTTGGTGCCACTTGCTGAAGCTGATTCTCAATTGTGATAGCCCGGCTGTTTTGAGCCGTTGTATTATTGAATCAGATGCATTAGCTGTTTTTGCCCAAAAACAGTTTGTAACGACTCTTGTAAAAATATTGTGCCCATAGCAGATGTTGACAAGCTCGATGAGTTCAGAAAGAAAGATAAGGGGCTCACCAGCTGTAAAGCTAACACCTTTTACGTTCGCCTTAGCCATCTTATGAATAAGTGATGTGGCTTTGAAAAAATCCATAGTTGAAGGTTTTTGGATTTCTCCTTTGGCAACACAATGATCACATCTGATATTGCATTGTGTCGAATAACCGAAAGCTGTTTTTCTGGGTCCCATCATTGAATCTTCCTAAAAAAATATTAAAAATTACGTATTAACCTTCTGGAAATAATTGTCAATTATTATTAAACAGGTCTCAGTATTAATCAGTTTTTTTAAATGAAAAAGATAGCTTGTTTGTTGTAAAGGTAACAAAAAAACAAAGTATGATGTAACGAATTTTAGAATATATATTATGAAGGTTAACCCAGGTTTATGAAGCCGGCATCTGATTAGATGCCGGAGATGTTTTTTAAGTTAGAGGAATGGCAAAACTATTATTCTATACTGGGTCGACAGCATTTAATTTCACTGACAATGATGAATTGACCGAATTCTCCTGGCTCTTTTTCTGCTGTTTGGGTTAAACCGGTCATCACATAACCATCATCACACTGAATTCCAAGGTTGCTTTTTATCGAATTATCACTATTCATGAAATCAATTGAATCAATCGCTTTCGTAGAGTAACAGTCACTTAACTCAATGACACTTTTCTTTGTTGAACAGGCAACAACAGTTCCAATAATCAGCACTAAAAATAGCATAGAAAATTTTTTTGTCATAAAAACCTCATGATATTATTTTTTGTTTTTTTTTGTGGTTTTAGCCGGTTTCTTAACTATAGGAGTATCAGACTCCTGTTTTTTAGCAAGCTCTTTTTTTAACTCGGCCATTTCCTTTTTTGCTTTTGTTAAAGAAGCTTTTTGTGTTGATAATTGTTTTTCCTGCGATGTTATTTTATCTTTTTGGGTCTGAATTGTTTTGTTTTGGGTTTCTACTTTACTTTTTTGATTCCGATCATTTTTTTCATTGTTTTGTTTTTCTTTTTTAAGTTTTTCATATTTTTTTATCAGGGAGCGATATTCATCAATTGAAATTAAACCGAATAGTTCCATATAGAGGTTGATGGATTTATGATAATCAGTTGTTGAAATGTTAAATAAAGTGAAAAAGTCATCCGGTGTTGTTACTGATTTCCCTTCGGTTAGTTTTATTAGAGCAGTTGAAATATCCTCAAACTGGGAAAATGACTGACTGAAGAGGGTGTTGAATGTTTCTGTCTGTTTATCAGGATTAAAAGCATCTGTAAGTGTATTCTGCCAAAAAGAAATATATTGATTATTCATTTATTTATCCTTTGATTAATTATTAATCTATAAATTCTTCCAGTTTTTTAAAGTTACTGTTGACGATATCCTGGTACTCATCCCTTTTGGTTTTGAAAACTTTAACCCAGTCTTCAATTGTATTTTTCCCTTCGTCGGTAAGAAGGGTTGGATGATTAATTAATGTTGAAGTCATTCTTTCAGCTTGTTCCTGCATCATTATCATTGTATTGTAGGTATTGTTAAAGGATGTTTTATTGAACTCAAGAAGTTGTTTCATAAGTGTTTTTTGATCCATACAAGTTCCACCTGTTAATGAATTGTTTTATTAAAAAACATAATTTAAGGAAAATAATTAATAACTCACGTGTTATTGTCCATCGCAACGTATCATACATTGTTTAGACGGTTCAAAACGCAAAAATGGATTTCGGCGAAACCTCATAAAACGGAGACGCCGAATCCAATAATTATATTAAATTAATTGTTGCTTAAGCTAAAAATTATTACTTGTCTTTAGTCTCTTTTTTTGCTTCAGCTAAGTATGACTCTGCCTTGTTGAATGAGTCATCAACTGACTTTTTAAATTCTGTTTGACCTTTCTTGAAAGCAGCTTTCCACTCAGTAAGCATCTTTTTACCTTCAGCAGGTATAGTTGAATTTTCTTTGAGAAAAGAATCGGCGATTTTTTCTGACTGAGCCTGAATTTTAACAATAGTATTATAACTGTTGTTGAATGCACTTTTTTGAAAATCAAGCAACTGAATACCTACTTTAGAATTAGATAAATTATTCAACATATCAGTATTTTGAGGTAGGTCAAAGCCTTTGAAGCTACTCGCATTTTTCATAAACTCATCCATCATGTTTTTAATTGAATCCTGCATTTTTTTTCTCCTTATAATTTTGGTTAATGAAACAGGGTGACGTTAAAATATCTTACTCGGTTTTTGATGAATCTGTAATTAAAATATAAAAAAGGGACTTACACTTTAGAAAAAGACTTCTCTAAATAACGATTGTAAATAATACCATGTTTTGTATTTGTGTCAAGCGAAATATTGCATTGCACAACGATTATTTTCCGCATAATAAAAAGTAATAAACCTCTGTCATAAAATCAATAAATCAGATGTTTATTTAATTTTAATTATATTTTGTTTATGGCTGTGCAGAAAAAAATATATATTACATAAAGAAAAGAAAGCAAAATAAGTTGAAAACCAATTGTTACTTTGATAAATGGGTCATTGTAATTCAATTGAAATAATATTAGGAGAGAAAAAAATGATTAAAGTTGGAATTATCGGTTCTACAGGATATGCAGGGGCAGAACTTGTAAAAATTTTATCAGGTCATCCTGAAGTGGTAATTACTGCTTTAACATCAAGACAATATATTGGTACACCGTTTTCTGATGTATACCCGGCTTTAAGGGGTATCGCAGATACAAAATGTCAGGATTTAGATGTCGATTTATTTTGTGAAGATGTTGATTTTGCTTTTACTGCGCTTCCACACAAGCTCCCTATGAAAATAATTCCAAAGCTGATTGAAAGAGGGGTAAAGGTCGTGGATCTTTCTGCAGACTTCAGATTTGACAATGTAAAATTGTATGAATCTTACTATCAGGAACACAGTGAGGTCGAATTGCTGAGTAAGTCCGTCTACGGTTTGAGTGAGATATATAAAAGTGATATAAAAAATGCATCTCTTATCGGAAACCCTGGTTGTTATCCGACAACAGTTCTACTCGCATTGATACCACTTATAAGAAGTGGGCTCATAAAAAAAGAAAATATAATAGCGGATTCAAAGTCCGGAGTTAGTGGAGCCGGCCGATCTCTTTCACTTTCGACACATTATTGCGAAGTTAATGAGTCTTTTAAAGCTTATGGGTTGGAAGGGCATAGGCATCGGCCAGAAATGGAAGAGGTGCTTTCAAAAGAATCTGGTGATAAAATAAATATAACATTTATACCTCACCTATTACCTATGACACGTGGAATGTTGACGACTCTTTACACTCAGACTGAAAAGAATATAGGCAAGGATGAAATTGGTAATTGTTACAAGGAATTTTATAAAGAAAAGAAGTTTGTAAGGATCTATACTGATAGCTCGACTCCTCCAGCCCTGATCAACGTTCAAAATTCTAATTTTTGCGATATCGGTTTTTCACATGATGAAGAATCAGGTCGACTTGTTATTGTTTCAACTATCGATAATCTTGTGAAAGGTGCAGCCGGTCAGGCAGTTCAAAACATGAATATTATGCTTGGTATCGATGAGACAACAGGCTTGATTTAATCAGTGCTTAGATAAAAATATATTCTAATAAAAAAAATTATTGACATATGTTCATTATAGATATATTTTCCTCGAAAATGACCAAAGGTCAAAAAATGAACGATGGACATTGTTAATTATATAAAAAGATAGAAAGTTGAAAATATGGCAAATAGACAAAAAGAAAAATCACTTGAAACAAGGGCAGAGCTAAGAAACTCAGCAATTACTTTATTTGGTCAGCAGGGTTTTATTGCAACAACTATAGCTGATATTACTCGGAACGCAGGATATGCGAAGGGTAATTTTTACAGATATTGGAAAAGCAAAGATGATCTTTTTTTAACAATCATGGAAGAACGTTTTAAAAAGTATCGTGATGGGCGACAGGAAGCTTTGGCAGAAGCAAAAACCCTTGAGGAAGTCCTCGATGTGATTCTGCATTTTTTAGGGACGATTATTGATGATGGCATTTGGGCAAAAGTATTTCTTGAATTTACGATCCATGCATCGGGGGATAATGAACTAAGACTTGAGCTTCATAAAGGTATATACAGATTGTCGAGTGATCTGTTTGCTGACATTTTTGAACCCTATCTGGTCTCAGATTATCCTGTGAGAAAGATAGGTGGGCTCGTTACAGCACTTTTTGAGGGATATTTGATTCAAAGCCTTTTAGGTATGAAGGTTGTTGAGAGGAGAGATTTGATGAGAGCTGTAATCACACTAATCAAATCTATAAAATGATGTAATTGCATGTGAAGTATTATTTGGTGTGTTTCAAACCAGGTGCTTTGTCCTGGTTGGTATTGATAATGAATTTTTATCTGGGGTGAATTGTTACTAAATTTGGAGGGAGAATTATGATTCAAAAAAAGATCAAACAGTTAATGACTGTTGTTTTGATTGGTATCGTTGCATTTGCTTTTGTGGCCTGCAGTAATTCAGATACAAATGTGGATAAAGTATCGGAAACTAAAAATCAGGCAGAACAACCTGTTGCAAAGAAAGCATCACCTCTTGATAAATGGCAACCGGATTTTGATCCTTCAGGTGCTAAATACAGGTGTATTGTTTCTAATGTTTCACACCCTGTCATCAAAGGTGTTTATACTGGATTTGCTCTAAGAGATGAAATATGGAAAAGATCGAACGGACAGATTTACATAGACTTTAAACCTCTCTCAATGTTAGGTGGTGAAGTTGAAGTTTTAAATCAGTTGCAAATGGGTGCTATTCAGGGAATGGGTGTAAGTTCGGTTGCTTCTACTAACATGGGTCCACGTTTTGGCCTTGTTAACTTACCATTTCTTGTAAACTCTTTTGAAAAACTTGATAAATTTGCAAGCAGCGGACCTTTGTTTGATCACTTCATGAGAGCGATGGATCATCAGGGAATTGTTGGGCTCGATATTACCGGTTATGGTAATTATGGATGGGCAACAACTGTACCTGTAAAAACAATCTCTGAAGCAAAAACAATCAAATTCAGAATTGCTGAATCAGCTGTAAATAAGCTTCTTTACAAACAATGGGGCTTTAATCCTGTTGTTATGCCATGGCCGGATGTTCCTGTTTCTCTTAAACAAGGTGTTATTACCGGTTTGGATCATACACCAATGGTATGTAATATTACCAAAAAGTTTGAAGTTGCAAAATACTATACTCAGCTGAATTATGCTCAGGGTCTTTTTATCTGGGTATTTAATAAGGCATGGTTGAATTCTCTACCGGCAGATCTACAGCAGATTTTTAAAGATACTGTGAAGGACGTTTGTTCAGAAATTAGAAAACAGACAAAACAACAGGAAATTGATCAAATTGCGGCCGCGAAGGCAAACGGTATAGAGTTTTATTCATTGGCCGCTGAAGAAATGGCTACCTTGAAAGTTCAAGGTGATGCTGCTCATAAAAAATATGCTTCAGAAATTAACAAACTTTATCCTTCAGAGACATATAAGAATGAAAATTTTCTGGCTGACGTTCAAAAGCTGATGGGATATTCAGTCAAGTAATACTGATTGTTTGTTGAGAAAGTCAATACGAATAAGGTAATGATAAATATAATAATGGAGGATCCTTTGGATGGGGTTCTCCTTTATTATTTTGTGAACAGGGAAATTTAGGATGTTTGGAAAAATAATTGATCGTCTGGATAAAATTCTGACTTTCATTGAGGATTGGACGTTATTTATTACTGTAATAACTGCACTGGTGGCATTATTCGCAAATGTTGTTTTGCGCTACGGTTTTAATTATTCGCTTGCATGGTCAGAAGAGCTGGTTCGTGACGTTATTATTATTACAACCTTTATTGGTTGTAGTGCAGCTGTTAAAAACCGTTCAATGATTAAAATTGATGCATCCGTACAGATTTTTCCAATTTTGAAAAAGCCACTTTCATGGTTTTCTAACTTTATGACCATTATCTTTTCAATAATGCTTGTCTGGTATGGTATAAAAATGGTTCAGCAGCAGTTTGTGACAAATCAAAAATCAATCATTATGGAAATACCTCTAATATACATGTACTCTATTATGCCTCTGACAGGTGTAATGATGTTTTTCAGGACTATCCAGGTCATGTATCAGGATTATAACGATTCATTCAGAAAAGAGTCAATTTAACAAAATCAGGTTGGAAAAGTTTTATGGGAATTAATGATATAATAGTTTTACTGATACTTCTGGGTGGAATGTCGACCTACATACCTGTTTTTATGTGCCTGTTTTTTACAGCTGCCGCAGGCTTTGCCCTTTTTACCGAAATTCCGGTTTTATTGCTATTCCAGACGCTTTTTCGAAGCCTTGATAATTTTACCCTCGTAGTGGTTTTGTTTTTTATTTTATGTGGGAATATAATGACATCGGGCTCAATTGTAGAAAAATTGATAAAAGTTGCAAATGCCCTTGTTAGCTGGTTGCCGGGTGGTCTGGGCATGGCGGGTGTTATTGCCTGTGGGCTTTTTGGCGCCATTTCAGGTTCAACTGTTGCCACTGTTGTTGCGATTGGCGGTTTTATGATACCATCACTTATTGAACACGGCTATGATGAAAAATACACATTAGGATTAATGGCAACTTCACCTAATCTCGGGGTTATTATTCCACCCAGTATTGGGATGATACTTTACAGTATGATCAGTAATGTTTCGTTGGAAGGACTCTTTCTTACCGGTTTTATTCCAGGCCTTTTAATTGTTTTTGCTACATGTCTATATACCTTCTTTTACTTCAGGAATGATGATAAACTTGCGGTCAGCAATGTCTCAGATTACAAGGAATTACTTAACGCTTTGAAAGACGGCTTTTGGTCGCTGATGCTGCCCGTTATTATTTTCGGGGGTATTTTTAGTGGTGTCTTTACAGCAAACGAAGCTGCTGTTGTTGCCTGTGTCTACGCTTTTATTGTTGAGATCTTCATCCATAAATCAATGAAATTTATCGATGTAAAAAAAATAACAGTAAGTTCTGCTGTGACATCCGCAACTCTTCTAATCATTGTTGCCGGAGCCACCTGTTTTGGGAGATATCTTACCCTGGAAGATGTTCCTGGTCGTATTACTTCGGTTGTTTTAGCAAATATCCAGTCTCCATATATGTTCTTGCTTGCGATGAATATACTGCTTCTAATTGTGGGTATGTTCATGGACATCATTTCAGCTACTCTGATTTTAGGCCCTGTTTTTATTCCAATGCTGGCAGCTTTTAATATCAACCCAATGCATTTTGGACTGATCATGACAGTGAACCTTGCAATTGGCTACTGTACGCCCCCTATGGGTGTTAGTCTTTTTATAACCGGATCTCTTGCGAAGAAAGATATTTTGTTTGTTTCAAAAGCGGTTCTTCCGTTTTTGATGATTCAAATAGCTATTTTGCTATTATTAACATATTTACCGGATGTGGTTTTATTTCTGCCTAGACTGATGGGGTATGTTGCCTAAAATGTTTATATAGTGGCTTGTTTGTTAAATTGGACATAAGCAGGGTGGTTTTAATCAACAACCGGAAAATAACAACCTCTGCAGTGAGTTAGTAATAATTAAATACTTATAAGATGTTTATATATTACTGAAACTATTTGATATATTGTAGATGTTTGGTTGTGTTTAAACTTAACGAGGTCACATATTAAACACCTAAATGGTGTAAAATACAAGAGAAAAAAACAATCATAAAAGGTGTTGATTTCACTCATAGCCTTGACAGGCGCTACTTTATCATGATAGAAATAATCATTAAAGATTCATCGAAACAGGACGATATATTATTATAAAAGAAAATATTTGATGTTGTCTAGTAATTGAATGTTTATTTTCATTAGGTTAAAAAAATTAATATCATTATGGGAAAAAAACTTACATTTTTCATATTAAGTAACTCCGGTGCACCAGTTAAACAAACCACGGTTTCAAAGGCCTGGTTAACTTTTTTCGGCGTTGTGATGGTTTTTGTTACCGTTGCTTTTGGTACGCTTGGTGTTGATTACTTCTTCCTCAAATTTACTTCAAAAAACCCACGAACTCTTGAAAGTAAAATTAAAGAATTCAAAAGTGAGATAGAATCTCAACGGGAACAGATTAAAAGATATGCAGCTGAAATTAATACGCTGAAGTCTGAATTGATCGGATTGAATGAATTTGAGAAAAAGTTGAGAGTCATCGCTAATATTGAACAAGCCGATCTCCAGAACAGTCTTTTTGGTGTCGGTGGTGCTATACCTGAAGATCTTGATGTAAATCTTCGTTTATCTGAGAAGCACAATTCTTTGTTGCGTGAGATGAATGATCAGGTAGAACAGATAGATCTCGCATTGGAAAAACAGGAAGAAGGATTTGCAGATCTTTATGAATATATAGGCGAACAAAGAAATATCCTCGCTTCAACTCCTGCTATAAGGCCTACGAATGGCTGGGTTTCTTCCTCCTTTGGATACAGGACATCCCCTTTTACAGGTAGAAGAACTTTTCATAAGGGGCTTGATATAGCAAATAGACAGGGAACACCCATTGTGGCGACAGCTGATGGTGTTGTTACCTTTGCAGGTAACAAAGGTAATATTGGCTTGCTTATTGTTATTGACCATGGTCATGGTATGGTTACAAAGTTTGGACATCTCAACAAGTTTTTAAAGAAGCGTGGCGAATCTGTTAAACGTGGAGATATAATTGCATACATGGGAAATACCGGACGAAGTACTGGGCCACATGTTCATTATGAAGTCAGATTAAATGGATTACCTGTAAACCCATCAAAATATATACTTGATTGATATAACATTTATTAAAAATTTTTTAAGGCCATGTCAGTTGACATGGCCTTTTTTTGTGCCTGAATTGTGAAACTGAAATTTGTTTTACTTTGTTTTTTATAGAATATTTTTTAAATATCTGTTTGTGTAGTTGCAAGGTAATAATTAATTGTTTATAACAATATTTTTTGGGGCTATTAACGATAACGATTTGCTATGGTGTTTACCTAATAAAGGATTAATAAATGTTTTTTGGATTATTAGAAAAAATTTTTGGCTCAAGAAATGATCGTGTTTTAAAAAATATCCAGGCATATGTTGAAGAAATAAATGCGTTTGAACCTGAGATTAAACTAAAATCAGATTCGCAGTTGGTTGAACAGACTGATATTTTTAGAAAACGGCTTGAAAATGGAGAAACGTTAGAAGACATTCTCCCTGAGGCTTTTGCAACTGTTCGTGAGGCTTCCTGGCGTGTCCTTGAAATGAGACATTTTGATTGTCAAATGGTTGGTGGTGTCGTCCTTCACCATGGCAATATTGCAGAAATGAAAACTGGTGAAGGAAAAACACTTGTAGCAACGCTCCCAGCATATTTAAATGCTCTAGCTGGAAATGGTGTACATGTCATAACAGTGAATGATTATCTTGCCACTCGTGATGCTGAATGGATGGGCAAATTATTTAATTTTCTTGGATTAAGTGTTGCAACTGTCATTCACGGGTTAGATGATGAACAACGGAAAATCGCTTATAGTGCGGATATTACATACGGAACAAATAATGAGTTTGGCTTTGATTATTTGAGAGATAATATGAAATTTTCGAAGGAACAGATTGCCCAAGGCTATTTGAATTTTGCGATCGTTGATGAGGTGGATAGTATTCTTGTCGATGAAGCAAGAACACCATTGATCATTTCAGGCCCGGCAGAAAAATCAACTCAACTCTATACTCAGATGAATAGCATTATACCACTACTTAAAAAAGAAACAGATTACACACTGGATGAGAAATCAAAATCGGTTAATTTAACTGATGAAGGTGTTGTTAAAGTTGAAGGTCTACTTAACATTGAAAATCTTTTTGACCATAGAAATATTGAGCAGCTCCATCATATTAACCAGGCTTTAAAAGCTTATACACTATTTGGAAAAGATACAGATTATATTGTTCAGAACGGTCAGGTAGTTATTGTCGATGAGTTTACCGGACGATTAATGCCAGGTCGAAGATACAGTGAAGGGTTACATCAGGCTCTCGAAGCAAAGGAAAATGTTCCGATAGAAAATGAGAACCAAACACTGGCTTCTGTTACATTTCAGAATTATTTTAGAATGTATAATAAACTTTGTGGGATGACAGGAACCGCAGAAACAGAAGCAGAGGAATTTAGTAAAATATATGGCCTTGATGTTGTTATGATCCCTACGAATAAGCCGATGCAAAGAAACGACATGCCGGATGTTATCTATAAAACACGAGAAGACAAATTTGAAGCGGCATTGGAAGAAATAGTTGAATTGAATAAAAAAGGCCAGCCTGTTCTGGTTGGTACAATCTCAATTGATGTTTCCGAACGTTTTGGTAAAAGATTAAAAAAACGCGGTGTGAAGCATAACGTTCTGAATGCGAAGCTGCATAGACAAGAAGCAGAAATCATTTCAATGGCTGGTCAAAAAGGAGCTGTTACAATTGCAACCAATATGGCTGGTCGTGGTACTGATATTGTTCTTGGGGAAGGGGTTAAAGAGCTCGGTGGTCTTCATATCTTAGGTACTGAAAGGCATGAGAGTCGTCGAATTGATAATCAGCTGAGAGGTAGATCAGGACGTCAGGGTGATGAAGGCTCTTCAAGGTATTATTTATCGCTCGAAGATGATCTGTTAAGAATCTTCGGTGGTGAAAAGATCCAGTTTGTTATGGAAAAACTTGGTATGGAAGATGGCGAGCCTATTGAGCATAAATTTATTAGTAAAGCTATTGAAAATGCACAAAGAAAAGTTGAGGGACATAACTTTGATATAAGAAAGCATCTTCTTGAATATGATGATGTTATGAATCAGCAAAGAACTGTTCTGTATCAAATGAGGCGTGAAATCCTGGACGGCGAAAATATAAAAAGTTTTGTTGAGAATATTATTGGCGAATATGCAGATGGAATTGCGATGGAATTTGCTGATTCAAAAGGAAAACCTGACACATGGGATTCTGCAGGTATTAACGAGTCAGTCTTAAAACAATTTGATATTAAAATTGCTGTTGAGAATGAAATAAACCAAGATTATGATGAAGAAAAACTCAGTCAGTTTATTTTTGAAACAGCAATGGCGAGATACAATGAACGTGCTGAGTCAATTGGCGATGAATATAGTGGCTTTGAACGGTTTTTAGTTCTACAGACACTTGATAACAAGTGGAAAGATCACCTCCTTAGTATGGACCACTTAAAAGAGGGCATTGGCCTTAGAGGTTATGCGCAGCAAAACCCACTGATTGTATATAAAAAAGAAGCATTTGACATGTTTCAATTCATGATTGATCGCATTAAAGAAGAGATTATAACAATATTATTCAGATTTCAGGTGCAAAAGGAAGACAACCTTGACGATATGAAGCATGAAGAGGAAAAAAACTGGGAATTCTCAGGTGACAATGATGAGGACCCCGCGAAAAAAACTGTTGTGAGAGATAACGACAAAATTGGCAGGAATGATCCCTGTCCTTGCGGTAGCAACCGTAAATATAAGAAATGCTGCGGAAAATAACCAAAATACTCCTATTTAACATGTGTGGGGAATTAGTCTGAATAGGTGACTGATTTTTCACACACCCGTTCTTTACTTTCAAGTAATTTTATTGTAAAATAGTACTTAACATATCTAATTGATAAATTAATAATACTCTTGAAACATTTTTGATGTTCTGTATCTGTTAACTCACTTCCTTGTTGATTGGTTTACATTAAAGAGACTATTTCTTTGTAACCGGCTTATTAATTAAAAAAATTTGAATATCGGACTTGATTTTCATTAATGCAACTCTTACATTATCAGAGAAACAGCTATTCTTTATTGTAGATGGCTTTTTTCAATACACATGGGAGATAATAAATGAGTTTGCATAATCCTGAGCTTGAAGAGTTCACGGAAATTGAAAAAAAACAAGAACTGAAAGAACCGTCAATGTATAAAGTTTTGCTGTTAAATGATGATTATACCTCGATGGATTTCGTTGTTGATATCCTGACTACGGTTTTTCATAAATCAGTTGATGAAGCTGTTCAAATTATGATGAACGTTCATAAAAATGGAAGTGGTCTATGTGGCGTTTACACATATGAAATTGCAGAAACAAAAGTTGAAACTGTTCACAGCCTTGCTGAGGAAAACGGCTATCCATTAAGAAGTACTATGGAAAAGGAATAAAATATGATCAGTAAAGAACTTAGCGCTACTTTGGGACTTGCAGTACGTGAAGCAAAGAAGAGACGACATGAGTATGTTTGTGTTGAACATGTACTTTTTGCGATTCTTCACGATGATGAGGGCATTGACATAATATCTAACTGCGGTGGTGATATTGAAAAATTGAAACTGGGGCTTGAAACCTTTTTTAGAGACAGATTAGAACGTCTTTCCGATTCTGGAGACTATGTTTTACAGCAGACTGTAGGATTCCAACGGGTGATTCAAAGAGCCGTTAACCATGTCCGATCGGCAGAAAAGCAATCTGTCTGTGTTGGAGATATCCTGGCATCTATTTTTCAGGAAAAAGATTCACATGCCACATATTTTCTCGAGACTGAGAACGTAACAAGGCTGGCAGTACTAAGGTATATTTCCCAGGAAGTTCGTGCAGAGTCGTCTGATTACGAAACTGATAAAGTGACAAAAAAAGAGTCGGACTCCCAAAAGAAAACTGATAACCCATTAGACCTATATACCGTCGATCTTGTAAAAAAAGCAGGCCAGGGTAAATTAGATCCACTGGTAGGTAGACAGACCGAATTAGATCGAATTATTCAGGTTTTGTGTAGGAGAAGAAAAAATAATCCAATTTTTGTCGGTGAGCCTGGTGTCGGTAAGACAGCTGTTGCTGAAGGACTGGCACAAAGAGTTTTTGATGGCGATATGCCGAAATTACTGCTTGATGCAAGAATCTTTTCCCTTGATATGGCATCCGTTCTTGCGGGAACAAAATTCAGAGGTGATTTTGAGCAGCGGTTAAAAAATGTACTCTCCGAATTGTCCAAGATAAAAAATGTTATTCTTTTTATTGATGAAATACATTCAGTTGTAGGTGCCGGTGCGACGAGTAGCGGTTCAATTGATGCTTCTAACATACTGAAACCAATTCTTACCACAGGTGAGTTGAGGTGTATGGGAGCGACAACCTATGAAGAATATAAGAACCATTTTGAAAAAGACAGAGCGTTGTCCAGAAGATTTGAAAAAATTGATATAGTTGAACCAACAATCCCTGAAACTGTTGAAATATTGAATGGTCTGAAAAACTGCTATGAATCTCATCATCAGGTGGAATATACAGAACCGGCTCTTGAAGCTGCAGCAACACTGTCTTCCAAATATATTAATGACAGGTATCTTCCGGATAAGGCAATAGATGTTATAGATGAGGCGGGTGTCTTAAAGTCTCTGAATGACGGTAAGAAGAGTAAAAAAGTTAATGTTAGTGATATTGAGGCAATTGTCGCATCAATTGCTAAAATACCACCCAAAACAGTTTCAACTTCTGACAGAGCCCGATTGAAAAACCTTGGGAAGAGATTGAAATCTGTTATATACGGACAGGATGATGCTTTAGAATCACTGTCTACATCTATAAAACGCTCTCGTGCAGGACTTTCTTCACCTGATAAACCAATTGGTTCCTTTCTTTTTACCGGCCCGACAGGTGTGGGTAAAACAGAGGTTGCAAAACAATTATCCTTCAATTTGGGTGTAGAATTTATTCGCTTCGATATGAGTGAGTATATGGAGAAACATGCAGTAGCCAGACTTATTGGAGCACCTCCTGGTTATATCGGATTTGAACAGGGTGGACTTTTGACTGAGAAAATCAGGAAATTTCCACATAGTGTTCTTTTATTTGATGAAATTGAAAAAGCTCATCCTGACCTTATCAATATTCTGCTTCAGGTTTTTGACCATGGGACTCTGACAGATAATAATGGTAAGAAAGCCGATTTTAGGAATGTAATCATTGTTATGTCATCTAATGCTGGTGCAAGAGAAATGAGTTCCAAAACCATAGGCTTTGGAGATGCATTAAATGATGTTAAGGGCAAAGGGCGAACTGCTATAGAAAAGATGTTCAGTCCGGAATTTAGAAACCGTCTTGATGCTATTATAGCGTTTAACTCTCTTGATGTTCAAGTGATGCAGCGGATTGTAGAAAAATTTATGAAAGAGCTTCAGACTCAGCTTGCAGAGAATAAAGTTGTTGTTAAGCTAAGCAGTGCTGCAAAGAAATGGCTCGCGACAAATGGTTACGATAGCAGGTATGGTGCGAGACCTTTGGCACGACTAATCCAAACTGAGGTGAAGGATAATCTTTCCGATGAAATTCTGTTTGGTGCTTTGAGCAAAGGCGGAAGTGTTACAATTGGTGTACGAAAAGACAAATTAACATTTAATTATAAAAAATAAACCGTAGTTTTGAATAAAGTATATGCCAGTTTTCCGTCTCTCTGAAAAAATTGAATTCCCACTGCCACAATTTTCCAGAGAGGATGGATTACTTGCTGTAGGTGGCGATCTTTCTGAAGAAAGAATATTGCTGGCCTATAGTATGGGCATTTTCCCATGGTTTAGCGAAGGGAGCCCATTTTTGTGGTGGTCTCCCGAACCACGCCTAGTCTTATTCCCCGATGAAATCAGAATTTCCAAAAGCCTGAAAAAATTACTTAGGCAAAAAAAATTTAAAGTGACATTTGATACAGCTTTTAAAGACGTTATCACTGCTTGTGCAGAAATACGTACTTTTAATGGTGATGAAACCTGGATTAGCGAAGAAATGATAGAGGCTTATTGTAGACTTCATGAATCAGGCTATGCACACTCTGTTGAAACATGGAACGGAAGAACACTTGTCGGTGGTCTTTATGGTATTTCTCTTGGCAAAAGTTTTTTCGGCGAGTCAATGTTTGCGCATGAATCGAATGCATCAAAAGTAGCTTTTGCAGAGCTCGTTAATTTTTTGTCAGAAAAGAATTTTGATTTAATTGACTGTCAGGTTACAACTGAACACCTGATGAGTTTTGGTGCTGTTGAAATTTCTAAATCTGAATTTCTTTATTTACTTGATAAATCACTGGAACACTATACACTTAAGGGAAACTGGCATTTCCCGGATGAATGATTTCGGCTAATTAAATTTAATATGGGCAAGAAATGAAAAAGCAATACGACAAAATAGTATTTTGTGATTTTGATGGAACCATAACGACTGAAGATGCTTTTGTTCACGTATGTACACATTTTGCACCTGAAAAAGCAGACCTTTTTTTAAAAAAGGTTCTGGAAGGTTCAATAACATTAAGGGAAGGGATTCGGATGATTGTCGAATCTATTAACTCATCACAGTATCCCAAGATGCTTGATTATGTAAACAATTCAACAATACGCTCAGGTTTAAGTGAGCTTATTGATTATCTTGATGAGAAAAATGTCCCCTTTATAGTTGTGTCAGGCGGATTAAAAGGACTTGTATCACGTCAGTTAGGTAGTATTGAAAAAAGAGTTGAAGCTGTATATGCAGCAGATGTTGAAGCTAACAACAACTATTTAAAAGTGGTTTCTGATTTTGAGGATGGGCCGGAGCTTGTTAATAAAACTCAGGTTATGCATCAATATAATTATAAAGAAGCAGTCGCCATAGGTGATGGTATTACCGATCACAATATGGCATTGGAGGCTTCAGTTGTTTTTGCCAGAAAGCACCTTGCTGATTACCTCGAGAAAGAGAAACAGCCATTCCACACCTGGGAAGATTTTCATGATATTCTTAGAGAACTCCGCTCTTTATGGGGTTAAGTCTTTTCGTTACATATCTCAATATCTAAAACGACCTTGAAAAATAAAATGTGCTGGTGTATGTTGGATGAAAGCGAATAAACTGTTTTTTTTATATGCAACACTTTGATTTTATTTGACTTTAGGTTTTTAATATGCAGGATAAAATGTCGGTTGAAGAAGATTGTCTAAAGTTGTCGGAAATGGCAAAGAAAGCAGGAGTAAGTGCTTCTACCGTTTATGACTATCTTCGTTATGGGATACTACCTCCTCCAGTCAGGACAAGTCCAACCAAGTCTTTTTTTACACAAAAACACCTTGAAAGACTCTATGAAGTCAGAACTCTTAGGAGCAAAGGGCTTTCCATCAACGATATAAGAGACTCTCTCGGATGTAACAATCCCCTTGAAATAAAAGCCTCAGATTCAAATGACTCTATAAGAATTGAAATTATAGACAAAGCTCTTGAGTTGTTTTCAAAGTATCATTATGAAAAGACAAAAGTCGTGGATATTACAAATGCTTTGAATATAGGAAGTGGAACTTTTTACCGTTATTTCAAAAGCAAGGAAGAACTCTTCTTAGGTTGTCTTGAAAGATTACCGGTCGTCCTTGTTCCTGATGATGCCTGGAATAAAGTGGAAGAGGAAACTGATTTCATTTTAAGACTAAAAAAACGTGGTTATGCAATGTTGAATGCTTTCCCAAGCTATATTGGCATTCTAAATTACGCTAAACAGGCTTTAGGTGGAGATGATGAAATTCTCGCTAGAAAGGCTGCTGAATGTATAAATACCTTAATTACTCCTCTTAAAAGAGATCTGGAAAGAGCAATCAATCAAGGGAAAGTTAGAAAGAAAATTGATGTGGAAATGTGTGCTCACCTTCTTTTGGGTATAAATGAAACATTTGGTTACAGAACTCTAATTGACCCTGATTATTCGATCGAATACGGCTTCGGGGTCATAGAAGATTTTATTAACCATGCTTTGTCTGTGAAGGATGACATAAATAATCGGTACAATTATTCATGTCGGTTTGTAGATATTTCAGATAATGAAATTATTCTTGAGTCTGTTGCTTTTGAAAATAGTAGCAATTTCTTTTCGGGTAAGTATCTTAATGGAGAACTTCAAATATCTTTTGATGATATTAGATCCCTTTCAGTTGAAGACTCATCGGGTCTATATTCTGCTTATACCAGATTAAACAATTCCGATATCATTGACGTAAAAATTGATGGTGACGATCTTTTTTCAGGGGTTGCATCATTTGGCAAATTTTCGATAAAAGTGAAGAATATTAAAACAGTTGATTCCTTTCATAAATCACAACATGCATAAAATTAATTTTTAATATCGATGATTCCTGTTTCGCTGATAATTAGATTTGTTGCAGGAAAATCAATTAACGTTAGTTCTATAATCTCTTTAACAGCAAGATTATCCTCATCATGTTTTGGGCCTTGTTTGTACTTTTGAATTATTGGAATGATTTTTCCGGATGAAAAAGTTCCATCTTTACCAACATTGAGTTTGATAATGGGGGCGATACCGTTTAAGCCCCTCAGGTTAAAACGCGCATAAGTACAGAAATTGCCCAGACTGTATGCAATAAACCTGTTCTTGTACAGTTCGACAGCCCTTGCTATGTGGGGGCCATGTCCAAAGACGACATCTGCTCCTGCATCAATAACCCTGTGTGAAAACTCGTAAACATTACCACGGTTTTCCCCGTAAAATATTTCATCCATTCTGGTTACATGCCTGTTCTCAGAACCTTCTGCTCCGCCATGGAATGAGACTATTACGATGTCACACGCTAGAGACAAGTTTCTGACAGTTTCACAGGCTTTGTCGATATCCCTTAAATCCGGGGTGCCTACATTGGGTGCAAACGCACAAAACCCATATTTTATTCCGTTTGTTGTAAATGTTGTAGACGGTTGGGTGTCGAGCCCTGCAAAATTAATTTCATTTTCAATAAGTAATTCTGCAGTTTTCTCTCTTCCGGGAAGTCCAAAATCACCAACATGGTTATTTGCGATACTTATAAGATTGAAACCGGCCTTTTTTAAATGTTGAATATAATTTTCAGGCATTCTAAACGCATAACATTTTTTTGGATCAGAGCATGTTTTATAGCATTTTCCAGAGTTTAAAAAGGAACCCTCGAGGTTTCCGAACACAATATCAGATTTTTGAAAGAAACCAGTTGTATCAGATAAAAGGGTTTCACCATTATCAGGAGGAAGATATTCTTCGGAAGGGAAATTGGTTCCAAGCATAATATCGCCAACCCCGGTAATAGATATTATTTCTTCCGCGGGTTTTTTTGTAATAACAGGTTTGTCTTCCTCTAAAATTACAGATTGTGGTTCTATTGGTACCGTCACCTGTTTAGAACTGCAGGAAATAAAACTTAACAGTATATGAAAAAAGATTAAGAGTAAAAAGAAGCGATTTCTAACCATATAAGATACCTGTTAAATGTTTTAAATTTATTAAAATGTAGTCTGGGGAGTTTATGATAACAAAAAATAATATTCAACCTAAAATGGTTATCATTCTTTGTTAATTTTATTCATCGGTGCAGGTAGAAGCAGTTAAGAACCACAAATTGAATAAGTTGAACATATTTAATTCCAGCTTCAGTTCATCTTTATCCGACCCTAAGCAGTAATTTTAAGCTCTTCATTTATATTTATCGAATCCTGAAAAGCCCTCGCAGTTATCCTGACTATTTCATATAAATTTTTTCGGCATTGTTTGTCATTAGAAAATGAGGTCCGAAAAGAGATGATATTGCCAAACAGAGCTGTGAAAAAGGCTTTTGAATAACTAGTTACTTTTAGCTCAGGGTTGTATTTTGTTATAGCATTTTCTAAAAGATCAAGAAAAAATCCCTGCTCTTTGTTAAATTTATCCAGGGTTTCCTGATGCTTTTCACCGCGAATCATGAAATGGCTCATCATCATGAAAATATCTTCATTACCAAGGAAAAAATCAACGATATCTATTGAGATTTCTTCAAGAGTAACTTTGTCTGTCCATAATCTGCTTTTGACCTCTTTGAAGTCATGTTTAAGGATCTCAACAAATAATTCATCCTGTGATGGAAAATACTGATACAAAGATGCAACAGAAATACCAGCTTCAGTTGCTATTGTTCTCATTCCGATTTTAAGAAAAGGCATTTTTTTAAATAAATTTTTTGCGGCGTCAATGATTAGCTTGCGTCTCATTTCGCGTTCATTCTCTTTTAATTGTTGTAAGATAGATTTGCCCATTACAGTTTCTCTATTCGAAATGTTAAAAAAAGCATACAGAAGTACCAACACCAATAGGTGTATTGCCACATGCGCGAATTATAATTTATATAAACTTATTGCAACATAAGTTAACAATGTTATTAGATATAAATATTGTTATTTTGTCAACAGTATTTATAAGAATTATGACATTCGTAGAAATAGTTTCAAGTGTTGATAAGAATATTCTATTGATTATTTTTGAATGAACTTATATTTAACTAAACACAATTAAATCACAGACACTTTTTTACTAAAAAATCACTATAGCAGAGGATGTTAAAATATGGAGGAATTAAAAAGGCGTGTTGAAGAAAAACACCACCTGATTAACAGCATTAGAAATGAGATCGGCAAGGTTCTTGTCGGACAGAGAAAACTTGTCGATGGTATGTTGATGGGACTTCTTGCTAAAGGGCATATCTTAATTGAAGGTGTTCCAGGTTTAGCCAAGACGAGTGCCGTAAAAGCTTTAGCTGCGACAATTGATGCTGATTTTAAAAGAATTCAATTTACCCCAGACCTTCTACCCGCTGATCTTATAGGAACAGAAATTTACAAACCAAAAACAGGTGAGTTCTCTATAAAAAAAGGCCCGGTTTTTCACAATATTGTTTTAGCCGATGAGATCAACCGTGCCCCGTCAAAAGTTCAGGCGGCTTTACTTGAAGCGATGCAGGAAAGTCAGGTGACCATTGGTGAAACAACTTTTAAGCTTCCGGATCCATTTCTGGTTCTTGCAACCCAGAACCCGATCGAGCAGGAAGGGACTTATCCGCTCCCTGAGGCACAAATTGATCGTTTTATGTTAAAGCTGAATGTTGATTATCCGGATAAGTCAGAAGAAAAAGAAATTTTAAAACGGGTCGGCTTTGAAGATGATGTTGTTTTAAAGCCGGTTATTAAAACGTCTGAACTTGCAGAAATTTCATCTGTGATAAAAGAGATTTACGTTGATGATAAATTGAAAGATTATCTGGTCGATCTTATTTTTGCGACCAGGACTCCTGCTGATTATAATATGGATATTGCAGAGTACATACAGTTTGGAGCGTCTCCAAGGGCAACGATATTTTTGAGTCTTGCAGCCAGAGTTGCAGCTTTTTTAAATGGCAGAGCTTATGTTACACCACAGGATATTAAGAACGTTGCTCCTGATATTTTAAGGCATAGAATTATTTTGACTTATGAAGCTGAGGCAGAGGATATCACAACAGATCAGATTATTTCCCAGATATTTGAATCAGTTGAAGTGCCTTAGTGAAAGGCTGTTGTTTAAAAAATTCACATTAACAAATTTTTGAGAAATAAGATGATATGCTTTCACCAGAGTTGATCAAAAAAATAAAGAAAATTCACATTAAAAGCAGACGGCAGGTTGATACAATCATGGCCGGTCAGTATAAATCTGTTTTTCGTGGGTCCGGCATGGAGTTTGAGGAAGTTCGTGAGTATTCTCCAGGTGATGAGGTGAAAACAATAGACTGGAAGGTTTCAGCACGGATGGGACGTCCGTTTGTTAAAACCTACAAAGAAGAACGTGAAGTTGTTGTTATGCTTCTTGTCGACATGAGTGCTTCTGGTAAATTTGGAACCTCTGGTAAAATGAAGCTTGAAACAGCGGCTGAAATTGCCTCGATACTTGCTTTTAATGCAATTAAGAACAACGATAAAGTCGGTGTCATTCTTTTTACTGATCGTGTTGAAAAATATATCCCCCCCAAAAAAGGATCGTCTCATATCTGGAGGGTTATTAAAGAAATATTCACTTTCCAACCTGAGCATACGGGTACTGATATTGATGATGCATTACAGTTTCTTGGGAGAGTCAGCAGGAAAAAAACGGTTACTTTTTTAATTTCTGATTTTGTTGCAACCGGTTATTTAAAAAAGCTGAAAATTGCTTCAAAAAGACATGAAATAATTAATATCCTCCTCTCTGACCCTAAAGATTTTCACTTACCGAAGGCGGGACTGCTTTTAGCAGAAGATTTTGAAACTGGTAAAACATTCTATATTGATTCTTCTGACAGGCATTCAAGAAGGTTATACAGAGAGAAAAAAGAAAAGAATTATACAGATACTCTTGAAACATTTAAAAAGTCTGATATCGATTGCATTGAGCTATCCACGACAGATGATGTGGCTGATGCATTAGTTAAATATTTCAGATATCGTGAAAGGAAGTTTAGATAATAAATGATAAGATATACAATTATTAATATATTTCTTTTGTTGTGTCTTTATGGCGTTTCATTTTCTGAGTCGGTTGATATATCAAATGATTTACAGAAAAACATTCAGGCTCAACCGACGGCACCCCTTAAATCTGCAATGAATCCTTTGCCACCTCAGAGCACAACCGCTCCTGATGGTGCAGAAGTAATGAAAGATATTTTTGACATAAAGCCACTTGAAAAAATTGGCTATGATAAAAGAATGATAAAATATGCAGTGGCGATTTTAATTATCATCATAATTGTTTGCCTTCTAATTTACCTGATAGATTATTTTGTCAGGCGCAGAAAGAAAGAAACGATTGAAGAAGTAATCATTATTCCTGCTGATGTTGAAGCTTTTGGATTGCTTGATAAGCTGAAAAAAAACAGCGACTTAAATGCAAGGGAGTATTACTTCAGGCTTACTGCAATTCTTCGTGGGTATATTGGTAAAAGATTTGAAATCGATGCACCTGAAATGACAACCGAAGAATTATTGCCGAAGCTTAATAATATTGATTGTGAAAGAAAATTAAAATTTAATGTGAAATCAGTTCTTACCTCTACTGATCCCGTTAAATATGCGGGCGAAGATGCATTGCAGGATAAAATGGAAAATGATTTTCAGATAGTGAAGGATTTTGTCAGAATGACGCCTTTTGCAGTACCGGATTCAGAAGGGGAAGATAAAGATGTTTAGATTTGCTTCGCCATTATATTTTTTAATTTTAATCGCCATTCCTGTTATTTTGTTTATCAGAAACAGGATAACGACTCAGCCGGCAATGAAACTGACAACACTGGATAGCAGTCTGGATATTCCAGGCTCATTCTTTGTGCATACCAGACATCTTGTCCCATTTCTGAAATACACAGCATTAATATTAATGATTATTGCAATGGCCAGACCACAATGGGGTACAAAACATGTAAATGTCATGTCTGAAGGCGTGAATATGGTTCTTGCTGTAGATGTTTCAGGAAGTATGGAGGCTTTGGATTTTAAATTAAAAGGAAAAGTTGTAGACCGTCTTGAGGCTGTCAAAAGTGTCATCAACGATTTTATTACAAAAAGAAGTGGTGATAGAATCGGTATGGTTGTTTTTGGTACCAATGCTTTTACTCAGCTTCCTCTGACAAGAGATTATAATACAATTTCCTTTGTTCTTGATCGCCTGAAAATTGGCTCTGCAGGAAAAAGCACAGCTATTGGTGATGCTATTGGTATATCATTGAAACGACTTGAAGATATAAAGAGTAAATCAAACATTATTATTCTGTTAAGCGATGGTGAAAATAACTCCGGTGAGCTAAGTCCTGATGTAGCGTCTGCAATAGCTGCAACCAAAAATGTAAAGATATATACTATAGGCGTTGGAACGAATGGGAAGGCTCCATTTAAGATTAAAAATGCATTTTTTGGTGAAAGATATGTTTACCAGCAGGTGAAAATTGATGAAAAAACTTTAAAAAGTATAGCTGATAAAACTGGCGGTCTATATTTCAGAGCAGAAAATACAGCCGGGCTTGAACAAATTTATGAAACGATAGATAAACTCGAGAAAACTGAAGTCAAAGTGAAAACTTTTGCTGAATATAAAGAGTTTTATTTATATATTCTTATACCAGCATTGACGTTGCTGATACTGGCTGTTTTACTTGAAAACACAAGATATTTGAGGATTCCATGAAGTTTGCGAATATTAATATGCTTTTTATCATCTGGGTAACCCCTTTAATCTTACTGATTATTTTATATGGTAAAAGAAGAAGGGTAAAAATATTAAAAAAATACTCATCACCCGTTAGTCTTGAGGTTCTTGTTTCATACGCTTCAAGTGGTCGAAGGTGGTTAAAAGCTGTTTTGTTGCTGATTGTTTGTGTCTTAATTCCAATAGCCTTGTCAGGGCCACGATATGGATATCACTGGCAAGAGACTGAGCAAAAGGGAATTGATATTTATATCGCACTGGATTGTTCAAAGAGTATGCTAGCTGAAGATATAAAACCGAACCGCCTCGAAAGAGCAAAACGAGAGGTTTTTGATTTACTCTCCATGCTAGAAGGTGACAGGGCAGGGCTTGTGGCTTTTGCTGGTGCCGCATTTGTGCAATGCCCGTTGACATTGGATTATCAGGCTTTTAATATCTTTATGAATACACTGACACCAGACTATCTGCCTGTTGGTGGGACCGATATTGCAGGTGCTATAAATACAGCTGTTGAAGGATTCCCTGAAAAAGAAAATAATGAAAAAGCATTGATTCTTATCACCGATGGTGAAAATACAGGCGGTGATGCTATTGAAGCCGCTAAAAATGCAAAGAAAAAAGGGGTTAAGGTTTTTTGTATAGGTGTTGGAAAATCAGAAGGAATTCCAGTTCCCGATAAAGAGGGTGGCTTTAAAAAAGATGAAAATGGTAAAATTGTACTTACAAGACTTGATGAAAACACTTTAAATAAAATAGCGACAATTACCGGTGGGAATTATGTCCGGTCCGTTGCCGGTGATATGGATCTTGAAACTATTTATTTAAAACATATTCGCGGTGAGATGGAACAGAGTACTTTAAAAAGCGGCAAAAAGAAAATCTGGGAGAACAGATATCAGTGGCCACTTGGTTTCGCAATTATTTTAATAATAATTATGCTTTTGATACCATCCGTAAAAGTTGACAGAAATAATAAAAAAACAGAGATGACATGAAAAGGTATTCTTTAAACAGTATTATAGGCTTGGTATGTTTAACTATTTTCTCACACCAAAGTGTGTTTGCGGAAAGTCTATACCAAAACAGCAAGAAAGGTATGGAAGCTTTTGAAAAAGGTGAATATAATAAAGCCCTTGATCATTATACAGCGGCACAACTTGAAGCTCCTGACACCGATGAAGTTTTTTATAACCTTGGAAATGCACAATATAAAACCGGTGATTTTGATTCTGCTTTAAACAATTATTCAAAAGTTTTATCAACTGAAAATAAAGAGTTAAAGCAAAAAGCCTTTTACAATCTTGGGAATACTTATTTTCGTAAAGGTGATTATGAAGAATCGATTAAACAGTATGAAAACGCTATTAAAATCAGCCCTGATGATATTGATGCTAAAAAAAATATAGAGTTTGTTAAAAAGGTCATTGAACAGCAAAAACAACAAAAAAAACAGAACGAGGATAATAAAGATAACGAAGATCAGAAGAAACAGGATCAGAATAAAGATAAGCAGGATCAGAATAAACAGCAGGACCAGCAACAAAATCAGGATAATAAAGAAGACCAGAACAAGCCTGAACCAAAGCCGGATGAGCAAAAGAAAGATGGGCAACAGGAAAAGGCTGAGCAGCAAAAAGACGAAAAAGATATTAAAGATAAAAAACAGGCTGAAAGAATGTTAAACAGGTTGGAAGATAACCCCGGAAAAGCTATGATGCCTGTGTATCAAAACAAAAAAGTTGAAAAGGACTGGTAACAATAAGATATGAAAAAACTTTTCTTTGTACTCATTTTTCTTTTATTGCCTTTTGTTTCTCAGGCAGCAACGATTCGGGCAGTAGTTGATAAAACTCAGATGACTCTCGAAGATATTCTTACTCTGACTGTAATTATTAATGATGGTAAAACAGATGTTGACACATCTGTTATTAACGATTTTAATATTATTTCAAGGAGTTCAGGTTCAAATTATCAATGGATTAATGGCAAGACAATATATGAATTGAAATATAATTTTACCCTTGTGCCCCTTAAAAAAGGCAAACTAATAATTCCGCCACTGGCCATTAAAATAGACGGTAAGACTCTAAAAACTCAGGCTATAAATATTAATGTAACGGATAAACCTGTTGTAGAAAAAGACAGACGTGATGTTTTCGTAACAGCCTCTATTTCAGATAAAACAGTCTATGAAGGACAGCAGATAATATACACATTTGCCTTGTATAATGCCGTACAGATTGCAAGCCCATCTTTACAGACACCGGATTTTGATAATTTTGTTGTTAAAGAAGACATCGATGAAATTAATCGAAATGCAGTTGTTGGTGGCAGGCAATACAATGTTATTGAAAAGAAAATAATTCTCATCCCGACAAAAAATGGTGCCTTTAACATCCCGCCTGCTATTTTAAACTGCAGTGTAGCAGCGAAAGGAAAAAGGCGGAGAAGCAATGATCCTTTTGATACATTTTTTAATGATTCATTTTTCAGACGTTCGAATATGCAAAGAAAAATTTTAAGGACGAATCCTCTCACGATTAATGTAAAAGAGCTTCCCGAATACAAATTAGGATTTGATTTTTCAGGTGTCGTCGGCAATGTGATAATGCATGCAGAAGTTGAAGAAAAAACTTTGAAAACTGGTGACTCAACAACCCTTTCCATTACCATAGAAGGTAAAGGCAATATCATGGATGTTGAAGAGCCGGAAGTGAAAGTGCCTGCTGGTTTTAAAATTTACAAAGACAGCCCTGAAGAAGATATTAAAACAGGCAGAAACGGGTATTATGGTAAAAAAACATTTCGTATGGCTCTTGTTGCAGTAAAGCAGGGACAATATGAACTACCGGTTATCAGGTTTAGTTATTTTGATACCGACTATAAAGAATACAGGGTCTTGACATCAGGGCCATTTAATTTTGATATCACTCTGTCTGAAGGTGAGAATACACTAAGCAAAGGCTCTGACTTTCAAAATGATTCACAATATAAACGTGACAGGATTTTGAAGAAAAAAGTAGAATATACGGGGCATGATTTACTTCCTTTAAAAGAAACTCTGGATGGTTTGAATGATCAAAAAGAACTGACGTTTTTTCTTTTTATATGTCTGTTATTTACCCCCATGATTCTCACTGCTGGTATTAAGGGTGTGCTTGTTTTTACTCAAAGAGATCAGAAGATTTCTTTACTGATGCTGAAACGGGCTGAAACATCTCTGAAAAAGGCTGAAAATAAAGAAATTTCTGAAGAAGAATTTCTTTCAAATATCTATAAAGCTTTTATCAGTATTGTATTCTCAAAGGCATCAACAGCCGGTGAATCATTAACCACAGCTGAAGCGCGAGATATACTTGAGAAAAACAATTTCAGTAAAGAGGTTATTACTGACGTTGAACAATTTATAGACCTGCTTGAATCGATACGATTCAGCGGTGAAAAACTGAATGAACAATTAAGAAATGAGTTTTTGGAAAAGACCAAAAAACTAATCAGGGTAATTAAAAAATGATAAAATTAAAAACCATATTGATCTTTAATTCGTTTATTGTTCTTTTTTTTATTTCTGCAATAGTTTTTGCATCGGAAAATCCGCGCCTTTATTTAGATGGAATAAAAAATTACAATAACGGAGAATATGATAAAGCCGTTGAAGCATTTGAAAAAATTGCGAAAGAAGGGACTCGGAACGGAAAGTTGTTTTACAATCTCGGTAATGCTCATTTTAAATCAGGGAATATCGGTAAAACTATCGTTTGGTATGAAAGGGCGCTGCAGTTAAACCCAAACGATCCTGACCTCAAGTTTAATTATCAATATGTAAATGGATTTGTTAAAGATAAACTGGAAGATAAAGAGTTCTCGGTTGTCAAAGTACTTTTTTTCTGGAAAGACCTGCTTGGACAAACCACTATTAAGTGGCTTGCAGTTTCTCTCTCTTTTTTATTCTGGGTGATGATAATATTCCAGATATTCAAAGATAGAAAACTGGTTAAAATTCATACTGGTTTGATTTTTTCCATTGCAGCGATATTTATTTTAACTGCATCATATGATTACTATGCTCAACATCATATCAAAAAAGCAGTTATTCTACCGGAAAAGGTTTCTATACGGTCAGGATTAACAGATGATTCAACCGAGCTATTTATTTTACATGTTGGAACAAAAGTTATTGTAGAGGAAAATCGTACCGGGCATTTTAAAATACGCTTTTCTGGTGATAAAATGGGCTGGCTCAGTAAAGAAAGCATTGAAATTATTTAAATTTAATACCCCTGATTGACAATTTTGATAAAAAAGTGTAAAATTAGTTATATCTTGATTTTATATTTTGAAGTTCATTTTCTCTGGTTATTAAGAGGTTCCTGACGTATTGTTAGTAATAATAGTTGATTGATTCCGATCTATTCTATTTGAGCACATTCAAAAGATAAATATCTTCCTGGCCTTTCTGGCCGCTCAGTGAATTATTCAAGTCTTGTGGTGGGGTTTGTTTATGGACATTAATGTTGATGATTACAAAATTTTAAATTTGAACAAAGATCCTTTTTCTACTGCGCCTGATCCAGAGTTCCTGTATCAGTCGAGGCAGCACTTTGGGACATTGCAGCTGCTTGAATGTTCTATCAAGAAAGAAAAAGGGGTGAATGTTGTATTAGGCCCCCCTGGTACCGGAAAGACGACTATCTGTCGCCAGTTATACAGGAAAATATCTTTTGAAAAAAATGTTTCAGCTCAGGTCTTATCTGCATGTTATTATGAAAATTCAGATCAGCTTTTATGTGAAATCGCAGACGCTTATGGTTTTGTGGATGTTAAAAAAGGCGATGATATTTTCGAGGTTTTCGAAAACAATTATCTGGTTACTGGTAAAACAATTGCCTTAATCATCGATAATGGTCATATGATACCTGAGTTTTGTTTGAGTGTTTTAAACAGGTTGAATGATTTGAAGAGCGCTGGCGAAAATTTTTTTAAAATCGTCATTTTCGCGAATAAAAAATTCAGTTCCAACATTAAAGCAAATCCGGATTTTGAGTCTAGAATTATTAATTACAGAATACTGGGGCCTTTCAATTTCCGTGATACCAGACAGATGATCCTTCATCGACTTAAGATGGCCGGCAGTAACTTAACTTCAACCCAGTCTTCCAAAGCGAAGAAATTATTCTCCTACCCTGCAATGCTTGCTATTTACCTTGCCACAGGCGGGTATCCCAGGAGAATTGTTATATTGTGCCACCGATGTATAGTGGCGATGCTTTTAACGAAGACAATTAAGGTGGGTTGGTTTTTTGTCAGGTCAAATGCAAAACGTGTATTGGAAAGTAGAAAAATTATTCCTGAATCAGCTATCGCATCAACGCTGATTATAGGCCCTCTGGTAGCTGTTGCATTGGCTGTCGGTGTTGTAAATGATCATGATTTTACTAATTACCTGAAAGCAGTGAATCATATCGTTGAGAAAGTTTCAATCGATTACAAAACAGCCTCGAAGGCAAAAGAACCCGTTGTTGATAATGTGGAAATTATTGATGATGGTGATGGGATGGTATTCCCTGAAGTTTACTTTACTGATGAAACGGAAATAAAGGATCAGCAGATTGAGGTGGCTAAAAATGAAATTAAAACCGCGATGCTGGAAGTAAATGAAAATCAAACAAGTGAACCTGCAGAAAAAAAGACTGTTACCGTAGAGAGTAAAGAAAAAGATCTCACATCACTTATACCTGAAATGATTGGTTCGGTTGAAGTGAAAAGAGGGGACTCTCTTCTGGTTATGTTAGAATCTGTTTATGGACACTCAAGATCAAAATATAAAACACCTGTTGTTGAGGCAAATAAGCATCTTTCAAATATTCACAGTCTGGAAATCGGTGATAAGATACATTTTCCTACGATTATTGCAACGCCATCAACAAAAGGTAGCAATAATATGTGGGTTAAAATAAAATCGACTGAAAATTTAAATGAAGCGGTTAATTTTAAAAGATCATGGTCTTACACGGATTTACGTCTCAAAATTATCCCATATTATTTTTCTGGTTCCGGAATGAAGTTTGATATTGTTTTTAAAAACATTTATTTAACAAAAGAAGATGCAGTGAGTTTTATAAATAACCTACCCCTTTCAATTAAAGAAGAACCTAAAATTATAGAGTTTCAACTAAATAAAAGTGTGTTTTTTGCTGACCCATATGTTATGTAAAAACAATGGCTTCTTATTATTGATTCCTATGACTAATGTTCTCCGAATATGCGGGTAACTCAGCATGCCTGTGTTTTAAATAATCCTCGGAAGAAATCTAACAAACAAATTCATTTATAAGAAAATCAGACCAGTCAGGCTTTACTTTAATAGAAATGGCTGTGGTCATGATTATTATTTGTAAGTACCTATTATAGGTAGTATATGTAAAATATTTACTTTAATTATATTGAAATGTAGTATAATCAAGTATAAATATAATCTTCTTAAGTTTGTAATATTATATTTTTCATTATTTATCTTTCGGTAAAAGAATGTAACCTGTTTAATTAAAACAGGGATGTCTGGGTGGAGAGACTGTCTATGAAACGGATACATCTTCTGGTTGTGTTGATACTGATAGGGTCAATGACCGGTTGTGCCTCTAAAAATGTAGTTAAAACGATGGAAACCACGGGTTATTGTTCCTGCGGTAAATGTTGTAGTTGGGAAAGAGGTAGCTGGACATATTTAAAATTAGATTTCTGGAATCGTTATGTCAGCGCGGGAAAGAGTAAAGGACGGGATTATTCCGGATTAACAGCAAGTGGCACCAAACCTCATGAACCTACCCCCGGACTGTTTTCTGTTGACAGTATTAAAAAACCCTGGATGATTCCATTTCGTATCATTTTCCCATGGCTCTGGTTTTCAGAGGATGGGACAATTGCAGCTGACACTCGCTACAATCCTTTTGGCACACGTATGTATATACCTGGTTATGGATATGGGGTTGTTGAAGACAGAGGTGGCGCCATTAAGGGGCCCAGACGGCTTGATCTTTATTATGACTCTCATAATGAAGCATTACAGTGGGGTAGGAGAAAAGTCAAAGTGACCTTTTTGAAATAACTTTTTTAAAAGGTGTTGTTAATGGTGAATGTCTGTTGGACAGGTGCTGCCGGGCTTGAGTTTACCTTTGAAGGGCAAACAATTCTTGTTGACCCGTATTACACTCGTATAAGTTTGTTGAATATATTTTCTGGAAAGGTTCATCCGAATCTAAGATTAATAAAAAAAATTAAAGAAAAAAAAGGTGATGTTACTGCCATCATAGCCGGGCATACCCACTTTGATCATGTAATGGATATTCCGGGGTTTGCAGCTGGTTCAAATTGCAAGGTCATTGGCAGTGAAAGTCTTGATACATTGATGACTCTTTTAAATATGAAGGATCGTACCATTGTTTGCAAGGGTAATGAAACTATCCAGATTAGCAATGTTGCTTCTGTTGAAATGATCCCATCTTTGCATGGACTCGTTGCTTTTGGTAAAGTCCCTTTTAAGGGTGAAATATCTGAACTGACAGAACTCCCCATGACCGCTGGTGACTATCGTGTAGGTAGTGTTTTTACACCGTTAATAAAAATTAAGGGTACAAAATTCCTTCATATGGGAAGTTCGGGGTTTATTGAGAGTCAATTGGAAAATCGTCAGTGTGATGTTGTTTTCCTATGCGTGCCCGGTTGGAAAAAAGTTAAGAATTTTCCTGAACGGGTTATTGAACTTCTTAAACCTGAAGTTATTGTCTTATTTCACTACGATGCTTTTTATAAAGTTCACAAAAAGAAAACACCCAGGCTGATGTTCCTGGGTATGAATGATA
>JQIA01000063.1_pt1 | contig 44889 bp, 44 predicted proteins | sample 811431 | NCBI WGS metagenome assembly JQIA01 (sample SAMN02998118, study PRJNA258478) | marine sediment metagenome | biome: marine; feature: seafloor; material: sediment; isolation source: oil-polluted sediment collected from 3 locations (0.5 km, 0.7 km and 0.9 km)... | place: USA: Gulf of Mexico ...
CATTTGGAGCTTCCATATTTTTTATCCTATTCAAAGATTGTGTTGTATAGTTCTGCGTATGATGTATCTACTAAATCGGTATGAGAATCGTGTTCTTCTACCTCCCCTTCTGCCGTAACCATCGGGATCTGATATCTAATCATTTCTTCTCTTAGCCGGGCACGTATACGTCCGATTATATCCGTATAATTTATCATTATTTGATTTGGTTGACCACCAAGTAGTTTGACTGTCAGTGGATCTATTGTAGATGCCTTATCACCCCATATTCGTTTACATATATTATAGTATAGATAGTCCTCGTATAATAAGTCGAATATAGATGCAACTAATTGTTCAGAGTCTACACTTCTGAGCATATCTGTTGCATGAAGGAAATAAGCCCAATTTAATGAGTTCAATATATTAGCGATCCATCCTTCTGTATCACGGGGGATCTCATCCAATAATTCGGACTGATACCAAAATCGGGGGGGTCTCCACTGGAGGTATCTATCTCTTATGGCATAATCAGCTGTCACCGTATCAAATGCTCTTATCAACAGTGGTCTTGGTAGGTTGCTTCCGCCCCAAAATAATATATCATCTTCATCTTTGAATAACCGATCCATCTTATTTTGGGATATCACCTTATATGGTACAAAATCCACCTCATTCATCGAACACATATTACTTACCAAATGGATGTTCAGTGGTTTACTGGCATCAGATAGAGCATCATATACATAGAATTTATTAGAGCAATAAGGAGCTTCTTCCTGTCTACCAGGACAGCTGAATAGTAAGTACCTGGCCGCTATATTGTCGCAGTAAGATAGAAAATCGCCAGAACAGTGATTTTCTAATCTATAGTGTAACCCTCTATCATCTGAATCGGGGTTGATTTCCACAAGTGATATACTGTTCCATATACGCCAAGTCCTAATTTCAGCGACGAATAGATCACCAGGAGCAACTGGCCTGATTAGTACTTTCGTGTCTGTTATTACAGTCTCTGGATCTATATTAATATACAACTTACTTACCTACTTTTTATGTCATTAGAAGAAGAAAAAACAAAGACACTTATTCGCGTTGATATACAGGATGTCATAACTGGTCAATTACTCATTCCATTCCATAACGGATACGGTCCAGCTTCGCCAGGTGAGAAAGTATTCGGCCAAGTTAGACTGATAGATCGAACCCTAGAGGTTCAGGTGAGGCCAGACTTCTCGGTTAAGTTTGAACCAGGAGACGAAAGATCCAGTATAGAGTGCATTGTTGGTATGTGCATATTGATAAACGATATGATGCCTGATGATACATCTACCCGTATACCAGACGAGCCATCTACAGTCAGAGTGGACATAGATAGTTGGAAATCTATGCTTGTACAGGATTCTCTTCCCCGAGCATGGTTTGTGACTCATCGTGGTATCAATATGACTAAAGTCATAATACAGATTATGTGGCCTGGAAATACAGAAGCTAGACTGACCCTTGATGCCGGCATGCTGTGGGAAGATGCTGTGACTAAAGTACAGAATGTATTGATGGCCGATGAAGTGGCCAATGCAGCAAAGAAGCCAGAAATAGATCGAACCCAATATGCGTCAGTAGTATCACCACCAAATGCGTCTAAAACCAATATGGCTGATGGAGTAGAAGTAATACCATCAAGGGCTGATGACTTCATGGTATTGGCTACTTCTATACTGAACGACTAATTCATCATCCAAAGAGAAGGATCCGGAGGCCATTGATGTTCGACGATATACTATCACACGACCCTATACGCCTAAAATACAATAGAGTCGCTGCTAGAAAGATATTATCTGGGCAATTCAGCCCCAGGGCCAGACAAGGTCGTGGACTATTAAATCCTATAACAGTTGTTGAGGGCTATGTTTTAGACGAAGATGTGCAAGTCATCTTTGCACCATATAAGGGTTCATTATTCTTCCGCAAACGGGATAATATATTGGTTGATAGTATGACCGACATGGTAAGAGTTCGCTATGATCAATTAACATCTTCTGGCCTATGTATTAAACCTCTATACTCAGCACCAAAAGGGTTCACCCATCGATCTGAGCATGGAGCTAACTCACAGTATACATATAGTCTACAGTCGATCATAGATGGGAAGATATCATTCCCATATTTCTTGTACACCAGAGGTGCTAGTGGTGAAATTCTACCAGAGGCTGTACCCATCCTAGCCAGGAAGGTACGAGTACATATGCATGGTGATAAATATCTGGATTTTTTACCTAATGATATAGCAGTGTCTGAGGTGGTAGATATATGCAAGCAGAAATATGCCGAGCATAAGCCAGATATGCATAACGTAAAATGGGGTGTACGCGATAATCTAATTGCTGATAATACACCTAGAGGTTTATTTAATCGTACGCTGAAAGGCTTTGAGTATGACCTTGTCGATTTATTATCTGGTAAATCATTTCTGCCGACTTATGACACCACAGGTAATCTGCGATTATCAGCTATGGTGGTTATAAAGACTACCTACACCACAAAGAAATTCGATAAAGATACTCAGATGAAAGAGGTATGGTCCTCCTGGAAACCCCGATCATCAGATACAGAATGTGAATGCTCAGATCAATATGATAATTTGTGTATAGTCGACCCACATCTGATAATGTCGTCCAAATATAGTTTACCAACAGCCAAAGGCCTAGTGCTCAAGCATAATGTCATCATAACCTGGTCATCGGAAGACGTACTATGCTTCTCAAGAAATACCTCTGTAGAATATATCATATTGACTTTACATAGACTAAACAGGCAAAATGACCCAGTAAGGACAAGACATACATTTCCATCGCATTCGGGATGCCGACATTCACCGGATACTATATTGGATGTCAATAAGGATATGACTATACCATCGCTAGACAGCCAATCCTGTCTGATAAGATTCGGACCTAGTTGTACCCCCCTTTTCCTACCCATGAGTACAACAATAGTTGCTGGCAAAAGGGCATTTCTAAAGGCCCAAAATAAAGCTATGAAACAAAAACATGAAAACCTAGCTAGAGGTACCAACTGGATCAATCATGCAAGACCCAAACGATAATATACGCCTAGATATCATTGATTTTTCATTTGCCCGAGTCACTGGTAATAAAAAACTACTAAAGCCATTTACTAGTTTCCGCATACCAGGTGCACATTTTTCAAAACTATATAAACAAAAAAAATGGGATGGTACTGTATCCATAATCAAATACAATAATCTACCTATAGGACTTATACCGTATTTCCTAGAAGAGGCAGGAAAGAGGGGTATAGATGTACACATCTACGCCGATGGTCAGAGGCTGTCTGCTGGCGATATAAGGAAGGAGATATTCTCACCACTGGATGTATCCAGGAGTACGATGGCTGATCTGGCTAAAAATCTACCTGAGGCTATAAAGCCAAGATTCTACCAGTTGGATGCACTGGAAGCATCCTTAACCTCTGCCAGAGGTATGATAGTGCTACCTACTGGTGGTGGTAAGTCCCTCAGCATATACATGACTGCCTATCTATTGCGATCCAGATATAATCTTGGTCTAGTCATAGCTCCAAGGACTTCTCTAGTAGACCAGTTGACTGAGAGTTTCTCTATCTTCTCGTCAAATACTATAGAAGCTTTACCTACATCTGAATATGGCTCCGCGGTCTTCAATATGTTGGATCCAACAGGTCCCAACATAATAATAACTACTTGGCAGAGTTGGACTCGGTGGATGCAGAATGGTACAGCACCTGCACCAGATTATGTACTAGTCGATGAGGCTCATACTATAGCTAGTAAGCAGATGCCGTGGAATTTCATGAAGGCCTTTAAGACCACCAAAGCCAGATATGGGTTCACTGCCACAGAAAATGATCTAGACCATGAACGATTAACCCTGATAGGTTTGATGGGTCCTGTATTATATAGGGAGAAAGCTGAGTCCTTGATAAAAAAGAAATTTCTCGCCCATCCGAAGATAGCGCAAATACGCATACATCACACTGATCCTCCTCTAGGCAAGTATACCTCGAGAGATTTGGTGCAGTCGCCGCATAGAATGCAATGGATGTGTTCATTTGTCGATTCAACCTTACCTGATGGTAAGGCTATGCTTATACTGACTGAGGCTGTAGACGCTGAGTTAAAGCCCTTAGCTGCCCTACTCAATGAGAACTTGGGCCACGATATAGATGTGCTGACTATGACTAGCACTACTAGTCGGGCTCAGAGGAAAGAGGTCATAGCTCAAGTAGATTCGCCTACTAGACGTACGGTTCTAGTAGTAACATACGGTCTATTCCAGATGGGTATAGATATATCATCTCTGGGTCATATAGTATTTCACTCACCTAGTAAATCATATATAAGGGTGGTACAATCAGCTGGTCGTGGACTCAGACCAAAAGATACTTGCTTCATCTATGACCTTGTAGATGTGGTGCCTGGGAGGTCATGCAGTGGTGCTGAAAAGCGTCTGCGGATATATGAGGGTGCTTACGGCGATCAAATGACTCTCATAAATAGTGATGTGCATATCTGATATAACCATGTCTTATCTGAAAAGTTATAGCTGGTTATATTTGCAGTACTAGTACAAGACGGAAGATAAAGTGGTTAACTTGAAAAATACAATTGAAAGAGAGCTTAAAGATGCCAGAGAAAAACGATTTCATGTCAAGATTGGTAGCTGGAAAGAAGAAATATGAAGCAGATCGAGGAAGTGTTAAACGCCGTCGATTTGCTGTTGGCCTGCATTTGCAAGGTCGACTGCTCCCCTTCGATCATGAAGGGGAACTGGGATTGCTGGAAACTTTCCATCATCATTATTACCAGTCCATGGGTGATTCATCCTGGGTATTTCTTGCATGTCCTAAGAATGCAGCTAAGTGGGATGAGCCATGCCCGTTCTGCGATGCAATGATTGCGCATTATAAGGTCCAAGGCGCTGATGCTATCTACAACTCCTATAAGAGAAAACGGAAATTCAAGGTCAATTTCCAAGTCACTAATGTGGCTGTCCTTGAAGATCATACTTTGTCTGACACAGATAAAGGACTCTGGGAGGAAGCTATCGGTACTGTGGTTACATTGGACCTCCCGCTTACCCTCAAGCAGAAGATTGACGAGGCTTTGAACGATGAAGACCTCGGTCTGTCGATCTTCAATCCAGTTGATGGTTTCGATTTCCGTATTAAAGTCACGGAGAAGAAGACTGATTCTGGTACGATGTCAGACTATAGCCTTAGTGACTTTGCTCGTAAAGCAACTAAAGTCGCAGAGATCGCAGACAATCCTCTCGAGAATTGTCAGGACCTCAAAGAGGCTATCCGTCTTCTGGTAGAAGCTGATGCTGGTCGTATTGGTACGTCGGCTCAGAGTGAAGGCTTGCAGGCTGGTACATCTGCTGCGGCCACAACTGATTCTGTAACTCGCGGTCAGGATGAAGCGAAAGATGAAGCTCAGTCAGGTAAATCGGCTGATACAGATGACGGAAGCTTGATGGGCGTTTTTAATAGATACTCCGAATAAGACATGAAGACCTCTGTCCAGATATACGAGAAAGGTGAATTATCGCCCATAATCGATAGAGATTTATCTCTGCACAACTATCTGGTCAGAGCGTCGAGTCGTCCAGACTTGGCGTCACGTATCCTGTCCGATCTCCATATGATGAAGGGGGTCGGACAGGTATTTGTACCTGAAGAAGATAACTTCTTGTATCATTTCAAAGACGAATTGTATTATCACTTCTCAAGAGCTGGTCGAGCTGTCCTACTAGTGGCCAAACCAGCCATCCCGATGACGCATAATCGCCGAAAGACCATCCGATCTAGATTCCTGTCTTTATCATCTGATAGTCCACATGACATGGTCGGACATTTCAAGCAGTTACTTAAGATATCGGGGCACCAACATAATCATACTATGTCAAATAGGATGATGACCGGTACTTTTAATCTACATATGCGGGATCTACAGACTCCCTTTGTCGAAATCGGTAACAATGGGACCTCAACCTTAGTAGTACCACTTGATCTGATCAGATCATTGGCTAAACTTGGAGTACCACCAAGGACAGTACTGAAGTATGCTGGTCAAACCATCCTATTGGCACATAATAGCGACTTTACAGTCAGATTCTTGTATGTCGCTCATTTGTTAGACGATTCTCTTTTCTCGTGATTTAAAATGGACTCATTATACCGATTAGACCCCCCAGTACCCATAGATACTATGGCCGGCCTAGAGGTAGACTACGACGTAGCTGTTGAGGCTCTGGCATACTATGCCGTACATGTGAAGCCTAGTAAGTGGGGTGTCATGCAACAGATTATGACTCAATGGAAAGGTCTAGTGACCCTATTAAGAGAGATGGGCTTATCTCATAGGGGCTATGACTATCCAGACTGGCGACAGTATACTCTATTGGATCTATCTGCACCGGTTATGGTCGATCTGCGATCTAGATTAGACTGGCATATCGATTTTTCATTAGAGTCTGCGGAGAATTTCTGGACTCAAAATATAGAATTGCTACAGGCACGCGATTTAGTAGAGACCTTGGCTTATTTAAGGACTGGCCTGGACGATAAAGCCTGTGAGCCCTACCTAGATCTCTACCTCGGTGCACTACTCTATACCAAGTATCACCTAATACTTTCTGATAGTCATGACCAATTATTACCCATATATAATAGTATATATTCACTATTTATGGTCAGATTCAGACTGCATGAGATCATAATAGCAGAATCCAAGTTTTGGCAAGTACATTCAACTCTATATCTTTGGCCTCAAGAGATAGGCCGACTAGATATTAGGACATTCCTAGATGAGGAGAGTTGGTTTGCATATAGTCATAGTATTGTGATATCCGTAATAGGACAAGATAAATGACAAACTCAATCACATCATTAAAGGATGTACTATATTGCGAAAATGCATGTAGTAAGACCGCATATAAGAAAATAATGAATATGTGGGCTGGTACTGATAGAGGGAAGGATTTAGAGTCCAGAGACACTGTATCCGCCCTAAGTGCTGACGAATTGACAATGCTCAATCGTATATTCGGCTCTTCATCTAATTGTTATTCCATAAAAGATAAAGATCTACAGAAAAGTATACTCACTCTGATGCCGCATGATCTTTATCGTAATTTTCGTCGGGCCACTTATAATAGGAATCAAGCTGTTATCGTAGAGGACTGGATATGGATGGACAACGACGATAAATTCCTAGATGAATTAGACATTGAGCTGACTTGTCTCGAGGGCCTACTCGTTGGATTTTTATTGTATTTGCTAGGTGGGTTTAAGATCCCCAAGGACGACATAAAAAGACATATGGATCCATGGATCCGAGTAGATCTTGATGCTATGTTTAACAGGCCAAGGGAGATATTTTTACTAACTGATTTATCGCCGGCTGTATTATCTCGCTATCTCTACTGGAAGAGCACCTCAGTCCTGATGGGTTTGATGAGACACTTTGCACCCAAATCAACTGCCGATACAGCGATAGAAGTTCAGAGTAATCTGGCAGCAAAAGGTATTATATGAAGATGAAAATAGGCAAGGAGACTATCCAGGGATATACCCGGGTTGTATCAGGTGTTAGTATGACTGATTGTTATTCTTATGGGTACTCAGCTCTCATTGCATTAGAATTCCTCCGGTTGAATAAATCACCTACAGTTGGTCGACATATGGGCTTCTGCCTATCTGGACTTCGTCAACTCCTTTTCGCCAAGATCAAACGAGATGGAAATAGAGGTGACAGACTGCCTCTGGGTACAGCACAATGGCCCGGCGGTGGTGATATGGACTTAGATATATTGGAACATCCAGAGTTGGCCCGATCATTAGGTCCTCTCACAGATCTGCTGACGATATGGCGGCGGAATATAGATAGTGGATTGAAGAAGAAAGCCTAGTGATGCTGACTAATCATCTATACTTCGAGACATTAAAAATAACCGGATAGCTTTCATGCCATTAGTCGATTACGATACCATAATAAAGGTTCAGACAATATCATGGTTCTATCCGGATGTCGATCTACTATTCGAGCTAGCTAATTATTCAGACCACGATGTCCATGTAAGTCTACTCTATGATGTTGATGAAGACGATCCGGCAGATTATGCGGGGATAAGGGTCGGCTATCCAGCTGGAAAGGATGATCGTATAGGTATAATGACACCACCTGGCTCTCCACGGAAATTCACAGAAACAACATTGGCTGGCGAGTACCAACAAGATCCTAGACAATATATAGGGGATATAAGGTCAGTACAAGTAGAATCAAGAACAGGTGTTCTCCAGACCTTACGATTACAGAATCCAACTGGTATATCTGAGTTATCTATTGTGGATTCCCCATTACTCGATGAACAGAATGATATCATAGATGCTACGGCCTGGATGGAGCGGGTGACACCACTATCTAGTTACGCCAGCAATATACAATTCCTACCACCACATAGTAGATTTAATCAGTTTGATAGGAGAACACTAATAGGCCCACTATACGACGACATTACATTGTCGGCTGATTTGGGTCTTGTAGAAGGAAATCTATATTTACCATACGATGAAGATCACATACATATAGCCAAGATAGAGATAGAATTCAAAGGAGGGCTAGATCCAGAATACCGGATCTATGGTCTAGGGGAGTCCGGCTACGTAAAGAGTCCTGCTAGAATATATATGAAGCAGGAGATGTCCCGGCGTGGAGTATATAAGCTTCAGAATAATGGGGCCTTCCGAGTACGGATATTACTTACAGATAAGGTTACGTCAAAAGGTGTGGCTGATTACGTATGGGATGTATACGAGTATGGATTTAATGAGACCAATTGGAGACAGGATAAAGTCCGATCGATGGTATCATCTAACTTGACCAATTCAGTATTCGGATCGGCAATTGTAGCACCTGAAAGAGGTATAATTATAATTAATGAGTCGATAGATGAATTGGCGTATAATCTAGACTTATCAGCGATATCCAACATGTGTAGTGGTACCATACTGACTCGTAGTTTTGGTACTGTTCGGAATTTCATAGATATTGAACTAGTGGCCAGTATACGACTATCATGGATAAGTAATTCTTTCCTAACATGTACGCTCAAGTCGGATATAGTAAGTCCAGATGGTATATCTGCCCTCCTACATACAGAGCTTGTCCAATCAGTCGATTTTTTATTCATATCGTCGGCACAATATAGTAGACCACATTTGCAGTCTTGGTAAACCTGACAATACTAATCATTAAAAAGACAGGACTAGATATTAGATGAAGCGGTTAAAAGGCGAGCTGAGCCTACAGATAATTCGATACGAAAATGGTATACCGACATTGATGAAAGACCACCATCAATGTAACTATGACACTATACGGGGTAGGCTAGATCCGAATTTCAGTGACACATGTGAGCGGGTCACCAGATTAGAATGCGATCGTAGTTATACATATGTAAAACCGGTTATATATGGTGAGTTGACTACTCTGCCTATATATCTTAACGAACCGATGTTCGTGCCGAATAGGATAGAACCAGATCTCACTGGTGATGGTTTCTTTGCCCTCTCATATGATGAAGGTAGTACTTGGTGGGCACACGACGGCATACAATTTATCCAGATAACAGTATCAACTGCTGCAGAGTTGAGAAGTAATGGTATGACAGCCAGTGAACTGAGTGGTTTGAGTGCCGATCAGCATTCTAGTAAGTATGGCGACCACGTAGTCCTAATGGCGACACCAAATTCAGATGGACAAGGTATATTCGGATATAAAGTGAATATGACGTACGATTCAGACCTGATAGACCCTTATTATGTCCGATGGATCGGCGATATATCTACTATCAGTCGATATACATTGGATACGTTGCCTATATCCTCTAGTAAAACTGATAATGTCTACCAGATCAATATATCCAATCTAGCTGGTGTTGCTCCGATAGATGTCGATACTATATTAACCTATGTGGGTGAGTATATAGGCACATTCACTAAGGTCGGCCTCAGTGTTGATATCAATGAAGTCATGGTCGGTACATATACTATAACGGTAGAAGAGGACTATCAAGTCGATGAAAAAAGATCGGTAAACGCCACTAAAATATTCTGGTCGGATTCCACACCTAACTATACCGATGGTATATTAGGCGGGGTGCGACATCACGGAGCCGAGACTAGGAGTCAGATATACACCTACAATGGTGGACCATCACCTAATGCTTGGATGTGGCCATTTACGCCGGATACTGCTTTTCGCCGTTCAGCTATGTCTCGTTCTATACTGCTACCAGATGGAGCTGCCTATAGATATGGTGACAATGTGATAGATCCAGGATATGGACTATCCACTACTGGTGGTATCAAATTGTGGTCTACCGATGTCGAGCATCGTAGTGGTCTATCATCACTACCACTACTGTATAGATATTCTCTATTGACAACTGGAGAGGCCGACTCATCGGAATATCTATTGTCTTACAAGACACGGGTACAGACTTTGCTAGGCGAGAGCAATATATGGAACGATACATGGATCAATACGGATGCATGGATGGGTGCTGCTTATGGTTTAAATGGATATCATCTAGGGCATAATCATTTATTAAAGGACCCAGATAATCCAGTTATCTGGAATAGCCTCCTGTATGACCAATTGGACTATAACGGTGAAACAGTCCCTCTATGCGCTATTAATCCATTCCATGATATACTATTGGAAGTATTTGAATCCCGTATGACCATCCGTAAGTATGGCGGTGAGACTTTAGTAGAAGTTAATGCTAATAGCAATGAAGTATTTGCAACAGTAGCTGCGGCTTTGAGTGACGCATCTGGTTACGATGTCGTGTTGAAATATTATGATAGCGATAAAGGTCGATATTACTTAGCATCACTACCAATACAATTTCATATAAATACACTGACTCATAATGTAGATGTGGCAGTGACAGGCGATCTATCATCCCGGACCTTTATAGGCAATGTATCCGATGTAGCAGCCGGTGCTACAGCCGGACATAGTCTGCGTGATCTACTCCTTGTTCAAAATGCTCAAAGTGGTCCTTGGACCAGCTCGGTCTTATTGGATCAGCTAAAGGTGCATGATGGCTCATTCTCTACATTACTTCATGAAGACCTAATAGGAACTGATGATGGTACAGTACTATTTGATCAAGAGTGGGACTACAGGCATCTGCAGAAATTAGGTGCTGTCTCTGTAGCAGCGGATACATATGGGGATCAGACTGCCGTATTCGACGGTACCTCCATGGCCTATCTGATAGACGACAATGGACCAACTGGTAATTCTATGCGGTGGAATACCCAGAAACAAGTTAGTACCTATATAGAATTTCAACCGAATTCTCTGCAAACTAGTACTATATTATCTAGTAGAGGTGGTAAATATAACATAGAGGCTGACGGCACCTTTAGAGTCTTACCAGCAATACCCATGGGGTCCAATGTATACAGGGAAGGACCATTGGCCATAAGTACAACACAGGTATCAGTGGAGGATGCTAAGTATGATGGATACGTACAGATACCTTTTATACACCCAGATAGTGGCGACAGGACTTGTGCATGCCTGAATTATAATAATTTAGGTGTGTTTGTGGCCAATCTTGTCGGTCCGACTGTGTCGGATTACTACCCATATGATGACGGTGTTACTTCCACGGCAAAATGGGCTGGAGTATTTTATCATGGTCCTTCATCATCTACTAGAATAGCACGTATACACTACGATAATACTGGTTTATTCGTAAGTACATTCGATGTGGATGCATTGACTGTTAGTAATACTGTAGAATATCTAGTTGGTGGAGTAGCTTTCACACATGCAGAGAATGCTTATGCTCATATTTATACGAATGACGATGGTGACCCCATTCTGGTCATATATTCAAGCTCTACTTGGGTAGATGCTGACGGTCTCTTGGAGATAAATCTACGAACTGAGGTATTGACTCAAATACCTATGACCGGAACTAGATATCCATGGGTCGATTATTACGCACATAACGATGGTAACGATATAGGCTCTACCTATAAGAATGACTTGGGTCAATTCGTCACTGTGGCATTAAGGGATCCCCAATACGGTCAGATATACTATTATAATCATTCGTTAGGTACTATCGCTAATATGGACCTCGGTGCTCTCCTATCACTCACTAGATTAGCTGAACTATGGGACCTGAGTAGTTACTACAGTCGTAAGCCTTGGGCAGTAGGTCTAGTTAGAGGTACACCTTTCCTTATATTCGCTGCTAGCTCTTATATACCATCTTGGCGCTATGATTCAACCGACATAGCCATAATAGATTTAGACAGACAATTATTGATCCAGTCTGGTGCAGAAAGTCTAGGCAATTATGCAAAATCCCCGTTCTATCCGATAAACACAGGTGATTATTTCACAGAAATTAATACCAGTAGATTACTTACATTCTCCTGCTCATTTGCGCAATTACCACATGGACTACCCAATAGTAATGATATAACCAGAGACATAGAGATAGTCAGATTCTTGACACCCTATGCGACGAATACGACCGAGATGGTATATGTAGATGTATCAGTTAAGATGGATGTATCGTCACTCTTAGAAAGTACCAATTTAACAGCTACATATAATACCGCAGTCAACAGATTTGGTATATTGGAATTTCCCGGATTTCAAATCTGCCTCCTCGATGATGAAGTATTGTTAGCTGGACCAAATAAGGATGTGTACCTCTATGATCTAGACGATCAAAGTCCCCGATTGTCTAATATGTGTATAGGCGGATCATTAGAATATGTATCGGGCGATACATCTGTGCCCTCTTCATATACCAGCTCCAATTTATACGAAGGCCGAGTCAAGAATGTAGTAAACCACACACAGTCACCAAAAGCAGGAGTGTATAAATTCCCATGCTATCTATATCCGGTCGATTCGATAATATCATTAATTACGATTTTTACAGGACTTACCACTTTCATCATCCACATGGTGCAGGCATCAGCGAAGGACTCTAAAACCTTCTTCTTGGATGCTAATAATGGATATCTACTGACTGAAATAACAGATATTAACCTGGCCCAAGTGACGCCGAATACTGCTGACACGATTAACACCAATATGTCAATCATCAAAGCTGCCGCTGGTAACTCCGGTCAGCTTGGCTTCGTATATTATAATATAGACGGAGACCCAGCTGATATAAAAGTCAGTAAGAGTTATGTAGAGATCGAGTGTGTGGCCACTCAGCCAACATCGGATTATGATAGGCCAAGACGTAATGCTGATATGAGAGGTATATACCAGAATGGTAGATACTTTGAGATACCAGAGATGTCAGAGAATATACATAATCACCTAGGCGATCCCATACATACTGTGAGTAATGAAGGGGCATATAGGGTCGGTCATTTTGACATGGCAATCTTACCAGGCTGTCAGTTTGGGCTGTATGCGTATAGCAAGACTGGATATTCTGCTACTTCTGGCGGTTGTGGATTTATAGGGTTAGATCGGGATGATCAGCTAGTAATGCACCATATGGGGTACAATGACTTTAATACGCTAGGTGCACCCCGGCGCTATATAATGAGTGATTTATTCAGAGATAATATCGACCTGGGCTTGTGGCATCGACAGCACATAGATCTAACTGATGATGAAACAGAGATATTTAGAAGAAAGGACGACAGTACAAGTCAATTTTTCTTTCTGCCAGCTAACATGTATTCGTTCGATAATGGGTTGATAAATTCGCAAACTCGTATATCTGCCCATATCGATTCTGATAGAAGATTATCGACAGCAACTCCATATCCATTGGATGCACCTACTGAATTCACTCATGTCGCCAATGCCAGTGGATATACAGAGTGGGGAAATTTGAGGTGGTATTTTATTGGGGTCGGTATTACTCCTTTCATCGAGAATGAGATGATATCATATGGACTTGGTAATTCTATCGGTTATTCAATAGATAATTGGCAATTGATAAATACCTTTTCATCGTTGGTCAAGGGTGAGATGGATGTATCCACCATATTCGGTATACAGCATTCATCATCCGCCGACGGTACAATGGTGGGTATACCAGATCGGGCCGGTAAGGTAAATATATCTTCAACAATGGTACCTGAGCCTACTACAGCAGATAAATTTTTTATTACATCGAAGGGTTGAGAATAGAATGAAAAACAACCGATTAAGCATAGGTGAGGTGCCCAGTATACCATCTACAAGGGTGGCCCAGTATAATATATGGTCTAAGGGTGGTAATAAACCTGAATATCTAGGTGCCTGGGGTACTACCTATGGTGTTAACGCATCATCACCTCTACCAGTAACTCTAATCAGTCCGCATAATTCTGGTGGACTTAGAGCAAGCGCGGTAGTTGATCCCTTTGATCCAGCTACACGTACGATGCACCTGAATAGAGATGGTATTACATGCTCAATTTATTCTTCAGGAAATCAGGGTCTAATCGGTCAGACAGCTATAGGTCTGACCGACCCAACTATGGAATGGTCAGTAACTGCTGGCTCTTTATCTGTTGGGGATAGAGATATATTCGCATCTATGTCGCATAGAGATGAGCTACTGGGCTATCCTACTAGATATAGACTATCCACTGGTCTGGATACTCCGAATGCACATACGACACTTTTAGAAGTCAGTGATCTATATGAGATGTTCGGTTCAGCAAAAATAGTACTTGGTGATGAAAATGGCCTAGTCTACCCATCTTACAGAGAATCACTGGATAGGATCACTGGTATGTGTGCTATAGGTATACACTACCCAGTCTACCTATATGTAGACGATACTGTATTAGACCACCCCAGTTTAACTAATGCTGGCTGCACTGCTGTAGATAGATGCCAAATATTCTTGAGAAGTGATACTATTGCTGGTAGTGCAGTTCTGACTGATGTATCGCCATATAGTCGTTCGGTGTCTCATAACATAACGCATGAAGCTGGATCCGTATTTGGTGATACTAGTATGTACTTTGGTACTACTATGTCATATATAATATTAGATAATGCTGACGATGGACTCAGTACAACTGGCGATATGACATGGCGTGGTGTAATTAGAGCCCAAGAGATGTCTACGGATGAATGGTACAGATTATTTACATTCGGTACTGATGACTACATCAACATATCAGGTACTTGTCAATTAGCTGGTAAGATAGGTGGAACTGAATTTGACGGCAATGCTGCCCTATCAGATTGGACAAAACCAACTACTCTAGCAGTTCTGAGACACGGTAGGAGGGCCACCATATCTGTAGATGGTAAGTGTACAGTGTCGGTCGAGAGTGATTTACCATTTGGTGGAAGTAATATCTATTCAGACAATATAGCAGTCGATGGATTGGCGGATAGCTCACCCATGGCCGCATATAGAACGCCTACTACAGTGTTCGGTTCAGGTAGTGGTACATATCCATGGTGGAGTGATAGCAGCTATTTAGGTGAGGTATATCTATCCTATAGTATGGATATAGGCGAGTCGATATGTATAAAAGCGTATCAGATAGGTATAAATGGATCGATCAGTATTACAGAAGATAGATTACCCACATCTTGGCAATTGCAAGGGTCAAATGATTTTGTGGACTGGCATACTATAGACTATCACCAAGGAGCGGATTTTTCGACAATCAATCCACTAACGATTGATTGTCGAAACAATCAGACTAATTACAGACATCATCGTATTCTATTACTAGCCAGTAGAGGCAGTTTGACCAACCAGTATGCCGTAGGCTATATTCGGTTTTTCGATATAGCTGATCTAGATGAGGCCGACACTATGATATTCGGTAGTAACGACCCATTAGTACAAGGGTTTGTTGGCCACATGGAGGAGATGCAGTTCAATCATTCGGCATTGAAGGATCCGCTAAACCGAGTTAACGATGGGGATGGTTATAGTCATCCAGGGTTGGAGATGCTATCTAGAGCTGAAAGTTCTCAGCTCGATAGAGTGGGTCGTCTAGCCCAGCCTACTTTTTTCAATCTAGTAGCTGTGACTCAGGCTACAGCTACTGGTTCTTCCGAATTAGGTGGATTTGAGGCCGCTATGGTAATAGATGGTGATCCACTCACTTTTTGGGATCCAAACTCTACTACATCTACTATACAAATAAGTCTAGCGCGGTTTGGCTGTAGCTGCAACGAATATAAAATTGGTATACCGATTGGTAGTCAGAGTAATGCCCCTACTGACTGGACCCTTGAAGGCTTTGATGGTCTAGTATGGACCTTATTGGATCAACGAAGTAATATAGTTGCATGGATAGATGCAGAGGTCAAGTCATTCAGCTTCAGGAGAACTTCTGAACCATATCAGGCATATAGACTTAATATCACATCGGTGGATGGTGGATCAACGATAAATCTGGCCCAATTTGATCTATCTGATCATTCTTTACTAACTAGCGATATCGACTATACACCATCTAGTAACTATAGTCTATCCGGCTCTGGTGTTCGTAGTGGGGAAACTCATATAGCATCTAATGATCAATGGGCAGTCAACGGTGATGAGTCTACACTAACAAAAGACGGTTTATTCTTGGCAATTGATAAACCCGGGGCTGATCAGATCATCATAGACAATACCGGACGGGTAGGACAACCAGACAGCCTTATCAAAGTAGATTCGATGGGTTGGGCTACACCAGCCAGACTATATATTGATGGTGTAGAAGTATTCTACAGATTTATAGGAGCCAATCTAATAACTAGTGAGACTATAGATAGTGCATTACTTATGCGGGTAGATCTACCATCTGACACCATTGTGGCGATAGATGTGGATTTGATAACGGCCCCCACTGGTTTTCTATCAGAAGATGATATAGTTATCAATACATCTGAATGGGCTGATGACAGTCTATGTACCAATCTATCTGCTGATGTGGCCAATGTATCTATCAATGGTCGTAATGTTGATCTGGCTAATGGGCTATTTATGAGTGCAGAGTCTGATATAGGTTCGGTCGATTATAAGTCTTGGAATGAGATAGGTCGATTACCATATGTAATCGGTACATATTACTATCTAAATAGTAGGGGTGGTATCCGATCAGCCAAAAATGATAAGTATGCATTATTCTATGGATGGCACGCCGGCTCGCATTTCCAGCAAAAGGGAGATGCCTGGATCTACAGCTCCAACACCAATAAATTCTGGCGTGTAGCTGATTTTCCGATAGATAGGGAATCCGGTAGTTATTGTTCTTATCAGGCTATGACTTTTTCTGATGGATATTTTTGGTCATACGGCGGTTATATAGTAGGTGCAGGTTTCACTGGTATACAACCACTGATGCATAGATATGATATGTCGGTCAACACATGGACACGGAAGTCTGATGCCACAGTGGCTGTAGTCCGTCATGATATGTCGGCAATAGATAGTAAGATATATTCTATGTGTGGGTATACCACTGTTAGTATAGATGCTATAAGCATCTATGATGTAGCTACCGATATATGGGTAGCCAATACTACTTCAGCAGTATTGGCTAATAAAGATATGTGTACTACTGACTGGTCTACCGACGTGTTTACATTAGGCGGTGAGAATGCCACAGTAGCAGGAAAGTGTGATCTTAATAGATTTGACACCACAACTGGTATCGATCTATCGGTTAATACTGACTGTGCATGTGGTAGACGTCGATTATTCGGGGCATCTCGTCTAGAGAACCTCTGGTATATCAATGCCGGAACGGACTCCGACGATACATGGATTTGTGATATGACCACACTCACATTCATGAAGACCGACGACGCAGAGCTAAACACTGTAGCTGACCATGCATATGAGGTATTTGACATATATGCATTACAGGTAGCCGGTGGTGATACATACGTTCGCAGTTTTTCGCGGATACGTTCAGAATTTGCCCGATATGATGAGCAAGTGGATACCTCCGATATAGGGTATAAAGCTGGCTATGCTGTAACAGGTGGATTGACAATTAACGGACACCCATATTTATTCGTCAGTGGTGGTGGTGATACAAATTTACCACAATCCACAACTTCGCTATATGATCATATAGCCAACCAGTGGATACCAGTACCAGATTGCCCCTTACCACATATGGCTGGAGCTGGCGGTATTAGAACGACAGATACCGCAACTATGGGCGTTGTTTGGAGTCAGTCAGCCTTATACCTATATGATGTTGGTACAAGAGCATGGACTTCACCCGCTGTATCCAATAATACTCTGCAGATAGCAGATAGTAATTATGGACACTGCATAGCCAATGATAGACTATATATGTATGGGGGCCTGGCAGCTGGTAGTCCCACTGGTCAACTGGCCATATTGGACCTAGATACTAATGACCTATCTATATTACCATTGACCGGTGATATACCCCCATCTTTATACGATGCTAACCTCAGCCATATTAGTCGTAATAGTGGATCTGAAAATATGCTAGTACTATATGGTGGTACTGATGGTACCGGGCTTATTTATGATGGCGACGCTGAATTGGTCACTGATCAATTGAAATTCACAGGGAATAAAGAGGTCACACACGGAGCCAACATATACCTACCATATGATCGACTAGTGTCTGATTTCACAGTGGATATTGAATTAGCTGACCTGACTACCATGACAGGCACAGATGATCTTGTATCACTCGATATATTATGCCCTCTGAAGGAACATGTATATGTGGGTAGTAAAGGGATGCAATGGGTCTTCTGGAATGGTTCCTCTCTGACCGTAACGGCCCGAGTTAATACATATGGTGCCATAAGAATAGTACGTGTAGGATCAGTACTTGAGTACTTCTATAAAGATGGTCCTGGTATATGGACGTCTTTAGGGACCAGTTCGGATTTTAGCCTAGATGATAGTTATGTAGTACTGAGATCAGTTTTTGATAGTGTGTCCAAATATGCCCTCTTAGACAATCTAGCAATAGATGAGATAGTAGCAGAGGATTTTGTGGGTAGTGGAGATCCAGATAGTAAATGGCTCATCAATACAGATATATTCGGAGATCAACATAGATCATCGAATATATACTCTATCGATACATCTACTGGCGTATGTGTGGCGACAAGCCCGTCAATCAATCCAGTAGGACCGACAAGATCGACCTCCTATGTAGATAGAGCTATATCTGGTACGAGAGGACGTATATTACTTCGGGATATACAGAATTCTTTCTTTGATCTGGATGTTACTACCATGGATTGGAGCCAAGTAGATATGGGTGGACTGACTCCTCGTATTGGTGTCGGTCATATATTCAATTATGTGGAACAGGCAGGAGTATATACCCATCCTGTATTCGTCATAGGATATGGTTTAATACAGGATGGAGAATCCAGCTTGTTACATGTAGCGCATGAGCCACTTGTATTGGATATCTCGCTATCTTCACCTCAGGATCCCACCTACTTAAATCTGGCCTTAGAGCAACAGGCCTGCTCCGGCGATAAGACAAGAGTCGATATTAGTGGATTTAATGGCTCTGAGTGGTCTAATATGGGAAGTATACCTCCCTCAGTCATCGATAGATCGGGTAAGTCTTATCAACTGTCTGATATAGGTGGCGGTATAACAGCAATGAAGGTGGAGATCACATGCGGCACGAATACTGCTGATTCGATACCACTTATATGCGGTATTGATCTACTGACCGATATGCATTTCGGGCGTATAAGCAATACGGACATAGCAGTATTCTCTGATAATCTAGAGATCGCGTGCCAAACACCGACTGATATATTGCCAACTACTTGCTTTGATGGAGTATCTGCCAGACCAGATGTTGTCCAACCTTATGTAATAAAGGAGGCACATCGATCATCATCATATAGGACAGGAGTGGCTCCGGTGGCATATCCATACTCAGCTTACTTTACTACCACAGATGATAGTAGACTTAGTAATGCCGGTATGACGTCGGTTAATTCAGCGGTCTGTTTGGCGAAAGGAAACGTCAAATTGGCCTTCAGCTTCGACGATCGTATTACATGGCTGGTATACAATTCAGGCTGGTCTAGTATAGATATAGCAGATGAGGCTGTATTCAGGACTAGTGGTATACTGGCAGATGAATTAGCTGATATACCGACGGCAGCATGGGTTGGCGTACCTGGGTCCAATGTAGACGTAGCAGTATTATTAACATTGGAGTCTATAGACGACTATGCGTATTTCAGTACACTAGCATTCATTGGACCAGACGATTACGGTGTCAGACTGATATATCCGCAATCTAACTGGCTCAATGTCATACTAGATAAGTCAGGTGATATATCATATAGGTCGATGACAGAATTAGTAAATTCTGATCCAGTCAAGTCAGTCACCCCATATAGTATAGATGTTGGACTACATAAGGACAACATAGGAGCAGCTGGTACGCCAAGTAGTAAATCCATAATTGGTTCACTATGTGAACAAGATCCAGAATTCATGTGGGTGTCTTTAGATCCAGATAATCAATACACACCATACATGAAACCAAATGGCTCTTATCTTCGCACAGAAGAATCTTTAGACCTCTTTGATTACTCCACTGATACGTTGATCAGTATTCAAGGATGGCCTGGTTTATTATCTACCTCATCTAGACTTCGTAGGGCATACGGAGGCTATGGTGGTATATGGATGACATCGGGCCACACATTTATGGATATGGGCCAAGTAGAATATCTGGATGCTTCCACCGGTGTTATGAATACTCCTGTCTATAGTGGAATAGATATGATGGGTGGTGACGGTACCACTTTGGGTACAGAGACTAAAGCCTGGTTAACTCCTGGTTCGACAAATTCAGGCAGTTATGCATGGTACAATGCGCTGGTACAGGTAGAGTATGGGCCACATCAGTCTTACTGGAATATAAGATCTAGCATACCCTCTAGTTTCACTATCGGTTGTGCTGGTCTCTCTGACTCAGCCAATTATGGTTGGATGATAGGGGCCAGTGATACCGCTAATACATATTCGGTATTAAAACTAGACTATTCTAATGATTCGGCCTCTATGACTCAGTCCACCAGTGTTGACGTTTCGAGTCTGACTACTACAACTTTTCGTAGTACGGGAGCTTCATTATTGAATAATCTGTACGGATATGTACGATTACAACAGACCTACCCTGGATCTGTAGGCTCTCATCAGTTAATTAGGCTAGACTATGCTACTGAAGTGATAGTGGCATCATTTAGGACGACTACGACCGAACAGGGTATTATCTCTGAGTTGACCAATACACAGAGCTGCTCAGTATCGGAACAGGCGGTATATTGGTGGACTAATCAAGCAGATAAGACGGGCCCACTCTGTATGGACCTCGCCACCGAAACAACATCACGAAGGCCATCAGGCGATTGCTCTACCGGCCACACCTTTGGATCACAGTATTGTGGTGCGCCAACAAATGGATTGGTATACTAAGGAGTATATAGATGGATCTGATAACCAATAAAGAGTTCGATCACATAAGAGTGGATAAGGATCAAGGCAGTATATTAGTAGATGATACCTATATTATACCCATTGGTCCGACCCCACTCTATGCCACTAATGACAGTATAAATGTCATTAGTGGCTGGCCACTAAGAGGTGTATTCCCGAATCAACGATATGATTCCAGAATAGAGATAGATAAGGATATCTTTTTAGCTGACATGGTGATATCACCATGTCGGGTACATTCACCCCGTGGTCTACGTTGGACTGATGATATGGCCTTGTGTCATACCATCAGTCCACGCTTATCCATATCTAACATAGACGTGACCTGGAGTCTATGCGCATCGCAGTATTCTATCAAGATAGAAGAGGAGTCAGTAGAGTCATCTTCCATCCTGATCCAGGCTACAGCAGATTCTTACTACATACGGGATAATGGTAACAATCTGACTGACCCAACAGTGGAAGGCATATCCAACCATTATATAGTCAAGTATGCAGCTTTGGATCGCCTATATGGCCGGATGAAGCATGGCTGGTTCTGGGCAGATACCTCGGGTACATGGCAATGGTCGGTAGATGGAACAGATGTAGTAGAGATAGCTATAGATGATGGTGTTGTAGCATCTAAGTATAGTAATAGTGCTTCTGTAGGTGTTGGTGTACTATATGGCCCAGTGGACTTGGTCGTTGGCTGGCACCATATGTTCGCATATACGTCAGATAGAGCAGATGCAGCTAAACCAGAGGTATGGTTTAAACGACCTGGTGATACAAATTGGAATGAATTATCTGTAGATAATTCAGATGGTCTGATGTGGAATAGGACAGCAGCATCACCCAGCTATACCGAATTCTCGTATACTGCCGGAAATATAACTGCTTCTCTTTATGTTGATCAGGTGGACCCGACGAATCTGATCTTTGATGCCGACTTGTTCAATAGTGGTCCAGTAAGTATAGAGATGGAGACAGTACCAAGATACAGCCCATACTATACACTGGATCTACGAGAGAGTACATTGGAAGCTCTGCCTGCACCAACTAGCCTTCCTCCTCGATTTGAGAATATGCGGGCTATACTATACTTCTATCCATTGGCCGAACTTGTATTCTATTCTGAGTTTACAGAAGCACAAGAATTCGATCCAAGGTTTGTTATATCGCCGGTTGGGGGTGGTACCCAATGGTATATGTGGGACGGGGCAGCATTCCAGACAGTGACCATAAATTCTGTTGACGACTTGTTAACTCTTGGCAATGACCTGTATTCCATAAATCATGTACCGGAGAGTGCATGGTCAGGCCTTTTATCCGGTGAACCCTGTAGGCTCATGTTTACGGGTGAGACTCCCTTATTAGCTACTTATCATAAGGGAGTTTTTAGTGGTATGTCCCATGCCGAGTATATAATAGGCAACAGAGCACATCTATCTGGTAATATCAGAGTTCAGCGTAGATCTATATGAATGAGTATACTATTATACCGATATCAACTACCGATCTACCATTACTTGGGGTTGATTCAGTATATACAGCCGAGGATAAATTGGCATTCTTTACTTGGGCTAATTCAGAATTGGCCCAATTTCCATGGATATCAGTCTTAAAAAATGCTGGTGAGTTAAAGATAGGACTGACCGTGAGTACTCGTAGCATCGTATTATCAAAAGAAGAACACCACGTAGATATCGAGACGACCGATCTATTAGGTCTCAATATGATGGGTGAGTCAGCAAGTCTGACCAAGGTGAATACTGGGGTGTACCACGAATGGGTTAGACTACCAGAGGACCTGGCCTGGCTATATGATGATCGTCCATATATGATAAGTTCAGATGTATCCAGTGTATCATCTGAATTATGGGCTGCTTTAGATACACGAATCGCATCAGAAGAATTGACTAAGTATGTAGGGTCAAGGACTTATGCCTATGCCTATCATCGGCCTGAATATTCTTCATATGGTAGTTATTATGACCCCAATTTAGTACAGGACCTGAAGAATACTGTAGCCCGTCTTAAACTGGGTGAGGGTGTTCTGCGGCATGTAAGTGATTTAGCCAGCGTATATTCCAGCGGTGAGCTATCGTTGGATGTGAATGACGCTGATCTAGTAGAGATTCTCATACAGATGAGAGTAGGTGATTATATATGCTGCAATATGATCACAGTAGAAGTGGATCAACCTATATCTACTGTGTATCTCAGCAATGGTGCTGTGGGTAGTAAGGTTAGTCTACCATTCAATGACGAGGTGCGATTTGGCATTATGATAGATCTATTATATGGTGAGACCAGGCAGTTACCTATATGGTGCAACGCGGATATAGTATATACGACTAGGGATGTACCGATCGCAGTATTGGTATCGGCGGAGGGTAGCATACCTATGTGTCCGCCGCTGAAGTTGAGGCTGGGGGAGCAGATTCTGGAGAATGGTGTTTTATCTACCCCTGTATCTGGTAGTACTATACACTTAGATAATGCCTTCCTCTCATGTGATATATTACAAGATGAAATAGTATATGCGGAGTACCACCATATATGATTTATATGAAACTGTTATATGCAGTTGACCGAAAATCTGTGGGTATAGTACAGTCTAGTACTAATATAAATGAGGTACCAGGATTGATATCCGGTACTGCGGTCTCTGTTTCCAAATGGTCGGTCGATATAGAGACTCCAGAGGGGCCAGTATCTATCGGTGATCTAGATTACCCCATTGAAGTACACCATATATTCAATGAGCCAACTATTGTTTCTGGCCTAAAAATATACCGTATGGTAGGTGTACTGGAATTATATTTTAACGTATCTCCTGTCAGTATAGCTGGATCACGATTAGATCTGAGGGTTGAATTCGATGAGGATTGAGAGAAGACTTGGCGACCGATTGCAGATAACTACTCTACCAGTATGTGGATTGAAAGCTAACATATATAATATGCTAGAATCTGATCTGGCTATAGCTTGGAGTAAGGTTAGGAAACCACAAGATGCTAGATTGTTTAATCCCCGGTTTGTCGCTGATCAATTGGGTTGGGCCATCCTCTCCTCCGTATCAGGTGAGAGGATAGCATCGGCGAAATTAGTACCACCAAAAAGAGGTCGTCCACGTACTTGACGGGGTAAAAGCTAGAGCAAGGTTTGCTCTTAAAGGAATATACCATATGCTTGATAAATGTACAATTGCATCGTTTAGTCTGTTTTGGGCTTTAGAGAATAAGCCCGAGATGCAAATAGTAAGATATAAGGTGGATAATAGATATGGTTCTATGACCGGCATGCATGATGTGGATTCAACTGAAATCGTGGCGGAGTCTGTACCATATATATATGCAAAAGGTTCGAAAGAAGGGGATCCACGGGATGACTCAACCAGATCGGATCTAGTAGTATTTATAAGAGAATGCGACGTAAGACTCACAATCCAGTCTAATCTATTATTCAATATAGACGATAGATTATTCAGTATGCGTGAGCAAGAACCAAATAAAATATTCGGACTTGTAGAGCTCTTTTTAACAAGGGCCGATTAATCTGGGTTAAGAGGAAAAAACATGATTGCGACATCAGAGGGGAGTAGGGTCGATAAAAGCCCTGCACACATTTCACCATTTCTTGCCAATGTATTGACCAGTCTGGCTACTGAGCTATCGGCCAAGACTGATCTCAATCAGCAGAGAGTGATAACCAACTGTGGTTATATAGACATATCAACTGAGGGCCCAGATACTATTTATGTAGCCGGACTCTATATAGACTCGGATAAGCAGAGACAGGGTTGCGGCACTAGTATCCTGGAAGGTCTCGCCGCTGTAATGGCCCGACTATCAACTAGTACTATGACTATCCGACTATGGCCAGTACGCAGTGCTATAGGCTTCTATCTGAAGAATGGATTCCAACTCATTGTTGATTCTAGTCAGGGTGAAGAATATTATCTTGAACGAGATAAGTTATTTGGTGATGATCTACAAAAATATACGGCAAAGACTAGATTGGCCATTGCTGAGAAGGTAGGGGTAGATTCTCCATGGACACATGAAGTTCTATGGCCTATATTTGAGAAATCCGGCTTTCCCTCTTCTAATCCTATGTTCTATAGTTTCTGGGTAAGTGATATTACTCGTGGGGACTCTAGAGTGGCTGAGAGAACTGTACAGCCAAGTAAAGGTAGACGCATGAGTAACGCAGTATGATGGCGAGTTAATCTATATACAGCATAGGATGGTCGATCCAAAAAGGGGTTACAGGCTTTTATAAAAGCCTGTAACCCCTTTTTATTATTGTAGTTAGTAGATACAATAATAGTAATAAAGGAGGATATATGATACGCATAATGTACAAATATATTGGACCAAAGTCTCTACCTAATTTGGAGATGGAAGTTAATGAATTAGCAAAGGCCGGCTATATATGCGATGGTGAGCTCATTGAAGTGCGGAATTCGGAAAGCTTCAATTCATTGCATATACAAAGGATGAAAAAAGAGGTACCAGCCAGTTATTACCATCTACAGGACGATTCCAGTATTATCCGAGTAGGCAAGCATGCTGGTAAGACGGTAGCATATATATTGTCAGCGTATCCTCAGTATCTGGATGATATACGAGCATCTAATGTGTTGGGTCTGACATTTAGCGATACCTTGTCCGAGCAGATAGAGAGTATGGCCTATGCATACCGGGAGAATTGTGCAAACGAACGAGCTGTACCTCCACTGTTAATGAATATAAATAAAACACTATAGGGTAGTCATCTTGGATAATATAGAGAAAGTAGAACTAGAAGCGAGTCGGATTCATTCCATTGACTTGGGCACTGATCTAGTAGATAGTGCTGGTCCTTATAAATGCCTATTTGACCAGTTTAATAGGGTACAGTCTACTCTCATTATAAATGGTCTACCTACCAAGAATTGCAATTTAGTACTCGGTACTTCAACCAGTACAGGTAAGACCATATCGGCCGAATTATTTGTGCACAGTGTATTGGCACAAGGCCGAAGGGTCTTATATGTGGCACCGATGAAAGCTCTAGTAACAGAGAAATTGATGGAATGGACCCGTGGATTCCCTAATCATCAGGTGGAGATCCTGACTGGTGACTTTAGGAAAGCGACTAATGGTGCATCTAAACTGTCCAGTGCTGATATAGTGGTCATGACCACAGAAATGTTGGATAGTCAATCCCGAGCGGCACATAGATCACCCGATCACTGGATGGATAATGTTGGTCTGATAGTTATGGACGAGGGTCACATCATAGGCTCACCTTCAAGAGGTGTGCCAGGTGAAGTGGGAATCCTCAGGGTATGCTCTTTATTCCCTGAGGATCCACCTAGAGTGGTCATATTATCAGCCACTCTGCCTAATGCTCCAGACTTTGCCAACTGGTTATCTAAATTGAATGGTCTGGATACTTATACCCTCAATGACCCATGGAGGCCTATCAAGCTAAGCTGGGAGTTCTATCCTATCAAGGCCAGACAATATGCGCAGAGTCGGAAGGAGATGATCTGGGGTGCAGTTAACATGGCTAAGAAAAAGCCAAATGAAAAATTCATGATATTTGCGCATGAGAAGAAGACAGGACACAATCTGAAGGCTGCACTGGAAAAGGCCGGCATACCGACGGAGTTTCATAGGGCTGACTTACCGACAGCTAAGAGAATGAGCATAGAGAGCCGATTTAAGGATAAAAAAGGTGACCTCCGTGTGATTATAGCTACGTCTACACTGGCTTGGGGTGTCAACTTACCAGCTAAAAATGTGGTTATACTTGGAGTCACCAGAGGTATAACAAAAGTTGATCTGGCTGATATAATCCAGATGTCAGGTAGATCTGGTCGGCTCGGCATAGATACTACTGGTACTTGTATACTCATGTGTCCCAGTGATAAGGTAAGCCGTTGGTCGCATAAAGTACAGAATAGTCCAGCAGTTAAATCTGCTCTGCTGGATGAAAAACATCTCCGATTTCAGATACTAGCTGAGATAGATCTGGGTATATTAACACATCCAGATGATCTTCCTGGATGGTTCGACCGTACTCTCGTCGGTCAACAAGTAGAATATCCCGAAGATCATTTCGAGAATGCATTAGATAAACTATTGAAGATGGGTATGCTGACAATAGAAGATGAATTGCTGAAGGTAACTAGATTGGGTCGGGTAGGTACTAGTCTATACTTTACACCTGATGATATATATCATTGGTATAAGTTCATGAAAGCAAATGATGGTCTTAAAACAGACACTCAAATTGCAGGACTCATCGGTGGTAGCCCAACACTTATTATGAACTACGTACCAGCAGAATTTAAAGATACAGTGAGTCTATATCTGCGGGCATGTGGTACTGAAGGTACCAAACATCGGCTAGCCCATCCTTTTATGGCATATGCTTTATGGATGCATATAAAAGGTGAGGCTGGCAGTAATTATGGTCTGCGATTTTATCTTAACAATATTACACAGGATGCTGACAGACTAACCAATGCTATTTCTATGATTGGTAAGATAACTGGGATCGAAGTACCATCAGATCTAGCTCTGCGGATACGACATGGTGTACCTAGACAATTGGCCTTCCTCTGTGATCTTCCTGGAGTTGGTCCACAGAAAGCACATCTATTATATCTAGCTGGTGTTACTACACCAGAAAAACTGCAAGATACGAAGTTGAGTGTGCTCATAAATTGTCTAGGTCAGGCCGCAGGTAAAAAAGTATACGAATGCATACAGGAGGCTAAAGGAGCATGAGGATATATACAGATGGTGCATGCAGTGGTAATCCAGGTCCAGGTGGTTGTGCGTGGGTATACAAGATAGACGGCAATATAGTTATTGGACATTATGGCGCAGTACATACGACTAATAATCGTATGGAAATGATGGCTGCCCTCTTAGCATTAGAGGATATGGTGAAGAAAGAAACAGTAATTACGGAAGAAATAGTTATTGTTTCGGATAGCCAATATCTGGTTAAAGGTATGACTCAGTGGGGTCAAGGATGGATCCAAAGGGACTTCAAAAAAGTCAAAAATGTAGATTTATGGAAGCGTTTACTACTGAATCCATCATATGCTTATGTAAATTGGGAATGGGTACGTGGACACAATGGTAATGAGATGAATGAGATCGCAGATCGTATGGCCAGGAGTGCCATACGTAGGAGCTAGACATATTATGTATATGAAGAATTGGAAATTGACATCACCTGATGGCAAGACTATATTGACATATGAGACAGACTATATTATCTCAGATGGTGAAGTTACGGGCGCTAATATGCCTGATAACCCATTAAGTCGGGCCATCTTAACCGCTATGAGGATGAGATGGACCTATTTTGAATTTACAGTTGATGTATATGCACCTGTGATCGTAAGGGATAAGGATATGCGATCTTTCGTACCTTTTGTCCGAGCTGAGGTGGCATCATTAGGTGGTGGTATCGCTGGTCGACCGTCATATCTATACTTTATCTGTGGGGTAGAGCATAAAATGGTACGGCGATCTGAATTGACCGTGCTTCCTCCAGTGATGCCGCCGAGTTGTTGAAAAATATGTAGTGTATTTATAGGAGAGTGATGGTCACACATGTGACCATCACTCTATTCTTGTTTAATGTGCAGTCGATCATGGTGAGGTAAATATGGACCAGTGGTGTTTTTCTACCGGTGAAGGTATCCGATTAACCCCAAGTACAGAATTCCCAGAGGAAATAACAGGCATAGTAAATGAGTCTGATATACCATCTACACCACTGAATTATGCTAAGACGATGATGCATATGGATGGTCTGTCCAGTATCAGATTTGAGATGGATGGGTACTACACTGATATAGCGACAGAGGAGATTCTAGGATTTACCATTGAGAAAAAAGAGGATGGTTGGGCTTTCAGACTCAATGAAGAGTTATTCAATCCGACTCAGATGACAACCAAATCATTATACACATCTCCAGCTACTACTGATCTACCAGCCTCAACTGAATCTAAATATGATATAGGCGACTTACACCCCGAGATAGTCACATTGGTTGGTATTTTTAGGGGAATAGGGGATCTATTGCTGCATATCCAGCCAGATGACTTCAGTTCTAAATGGGGTAGTCGGCTATATATGCTCATCAATAGTTTCTATGATAGATATTCATCATTGCCAACGGTTGATGAAGTAAGATCTGTCGTAGCAGCCAGTATAGGTGGTCTGGAAGATTCGGATCGTAAAGAACTCACCGAGGTCACTACATTAGTAACCACTGTTGCAGGTTGGGATATACGCGATGAAGTCATTCGGGATATCGCAGCCAAATTCTTAAGAGAAGTTCGTGTAAATCAGGCACTACTACAGGTAGCTGAAGACCGTGATGATCTACCAAAGGCCATCGAATTATTGACTACAGCAGCAAAGTTTGAATTATCTGCTCAGTCGATGGCCCAATTTACTGACCTAGACAGACTGAATAACGCCGGTGACATCATTCAGAAAATACCAATGGGATGGGACTCTTTTGATGAGATGACTCAAGGTGGAGTACTGAGACCATCATTGATGATGGTAGTAGGTAAACCATATGCAGGAAAGACACAAGTCCTGATGAATATGGCAGATAATTTCATGCAGCGAGGCTATCATGTCTTGTATTTCAGTATGGAACTTTCTGAAAAACTACTTATGATGAGAGCAGATGCTGCTCGTCTAGGTATGCATTATCAAGAAATATATGTCGATGATAACATCGAAGATACTAAAGCTAAGCTTAAAGATATCACCAGAACCATGACAGGCGAGCTCACGGTCATAAAGTATCCACCAGGTACATCCCTATCTAAAATTAGAGTACATTGTGACATATTCGCAACTGTATATGGTAGTTTTGACGTAATGATGATAGATTATGTTGGTCTAGTTGAGCCCAGTAGATATAGGGATAATATGCATCAGGATGGAAAGGCTGTTGCAGAAGAGCTTGTCACTATAGGAGAGCAACATGAGGCCACTGTAGTTGCTGCTGCCCAGACTACCAGAGGTGCGGCATCAGTCGATATTAATCAATTATCAGAAGAACATATTGGCGGTTCATGGGGGTTTCAACAGGTAGCATATGATACAATCATGTTAAGTAGAGCTAGTGATAGTCTGATGACGAATAAATTAGATGTCAAATGGGTTAAGAATAGATCTGGCGGTAAATTGGGTATTACCTCGTTGTATAGTGTTCCTAATACATTCAAATTGACCGACGATGTGAATGAATTATTCTCTTTATCTGAGAAAGTAGGCATATCACTCTTGCCAGAGGAGATTACAGCATTGATGGAATCGGTTAGAGGTGGACAGGATGGCTGAAATGACCAGATCTGAATTGAGACATTGGCTATTAGCTAATGTCTTCAACTTAGATGGTCGACAGACTAGACCACATTGGGTCAAAAAAAGTCCTATAGAGTTTGGACTACTTGAGTATTATACCGCATTCTTCGATTCACCAACACCAGGTCAACGAGTATTTGCATTTCTAAATGGTCAAACAAAATTGAATACCTGTATAGTATGCAGCAAAGGTATTCAACCGGCAAGGCGGAATCCAGAGATCTACTGCTCAGCTATATGTTCCAATAGATCAGATAGATCTAAGGATAAGGCAGAAAAAACATGCATGAGGCTATACGGCGTCAAGAATGGCGGCGGCTCTGATATCGCTGGGGAAAAAGCACGTCAAACTAGTCAGGATAGATATGGAGCCACACATGCAATGAAGACTAGTACATTTAAGGAGAAAGTTAAGAAGACTAATATCGCTAGATATGGAGTAGACTGTACTGCTCAGGCGCCAAAGGTGAAAGATAAGATTAGGCAAACTATACTTGATAGATACGGAGTAACTCATGCTCACAAATCGCCTAAAATTATAGATAAGATAAAGGCCACTTGCCAACAGAGATATGGTGTGGATAACGCACAGCAGAGAGGCATACCAGTCGAATTGGGCGACCCAGATTGGCTCTATGAACAACACGTTGATAATAAAAAGTCTGGTCTGTCTATAGACCGGATGATGGGTGTTGGCGATCACACTACTAGTCGGCGGTTGCGATCACATGGTATTCCAGTGACCAGCTCTATGGTATCTGCAGAAGAAGATGCCCTATATGGCTATATAGCATCTGTATATGATGGGCCGATCATTCGGCAAGATCGATCTATAATTCGACCAAAAGAGATAGATCTATATCTACCTGAATGTAATATGGCATTGGAATATAATGGGGTGTATTGGCATTCAGAGAAAAGAGGGCGTGCCAGATCCTATCATCTGGATAAAACGGAGGCATGTGAGGCGCAGGGGATCCAGCTACTGCATATATTTAGCTCAGACGATATGTCCATATGGGAATCTGTCATATCTGCAAAGCTTGGTTTAGTCCGTAAGATAGGAGCTAGGAAGACCTCGATCAGGCTCGTGGGGTCTAAAGAATCTCGTACTTTCTTATCGGCCAATCATCTACAGGGGTATGTTGGTAGTACTCTACGTCTAGGCTTGTACCTATTTGATGAGCTATTATGCCTAATGACTTTTGGTAAACCGAGGTTTGATAAGAGTTATAAATGGGAGCTCCTGCGATTCTGTACTAAGAAGGACTATCAAGTAGTTGGTGGGGCATCTCGATTATTCAAACATTCAGGTGTGACCAGCTGTATATCATATGCCAATCGTAGATGGTCAGATGGTCGACTTTACGATGTATTGGGTTTCGATAAAGTGAGATGTAGTGCACCAAATTATTTCTATACTAAGGATCACAAGACTCTATACAGTAGGAATAAGTTTCAGAAGCATAAACTAGCTAAACAGTTGGATCATTTCTATCCCAATATGTCTGAATATGCCAATATGCAAGTCAATGGATACGATCGTATATGGGATAGTGGTAATCTAGTATACGCATATAATTGAAAGGGGTTAGACATACGCAATGGATCAGATAGAAGCTCGCCGAGTATTGGATATACATAATCCTGGAGTAAGTAGACAGGGTATCAAAGATGCCTACCGTGCTAAGTTGAAAGAGCTACGCCCAGATCTGAATACAGATTATGCTACCAGGCATGCTTTTTCACTAGTACAGGAAGCCCACAAAGTCCTGAAAGATCAATTGACCAGAAGGGCTATCAAACGGTTCCGACCAGCAGTTCCGACTATCAAAATACCGATGAGCACGGCATTCATAGGTGGTACTGTAATATGCGAAATACCAAAGATGGAAATGTGTGGTCATTGTGACGGTAATGGACGGGTAGGACCAGATTGTGCTGTATGCCTAGGAATAGGAGTTATAGGGTCAGGTCTTGTAAAACCCCGATGTAACTATTGCGATGGTACAGGACAAGCATTCAAATGCGAACGATGTGATGGCCTTGGCGTCAAAGAAGTAGGTACAGTCGAGGTGGATGTGGTTATACCAGCTATGACTACATCGGGAACTCTCATACCGAGTAGTATAGACTATATAGTAAATGTAGTCTATACTGATGTGGATAAGCATGCTATTATAAATGATAAATTAATATATTGGCATACAGTCACATTGACCCAGGTGATACAGGGATATAGCATACACCTTCTTGGGGTCAAAGAAGTGGTCATACCACCGATGCATTTTTCAGACATAGAAGCTGATAATTATACGATAGCGATAAACATAGAGGCCGATAATTTTGATGTATACCATAAATTAGCTAATATATTGGCTGAGGAAGGAAAGGTAAGTTGATATGGCTAGTGAGTTAACTGATCGTGTAGATGATGTCACCAGGCGGGTCAAAGAAATATGTAATAGTACTATAACATCGCCGATACTCGTTTCTAGACTTCAACTAGAAATCGAAAATGAGATTCTCCAGCTTCGATTGGATCGGGCTACCATAACCAAACAGCGTTCGTTAGAACATTATAAGAAATTTCGATCGCTGAGATGGGGTGATGATATGGTACATAGTTATAATGAGGCTTCAGCAGGGGCTAAGGCCGAGTCTGCTGAAGCTGACAGAGTACTGGCAACTAGTAAAGCCTATGTCATATATTTCGAGAATCTGTCATCCATATTGAAGGCATTCATAAATGCACACTTTAGAGATGCATAGGGGGTAAGAATATGCGCAGATCCGAATTCGTATCTATAGTACAGGAGGCCGATTATATAGCAGTATTTCCTGCTGGTGATGGTGTTGTACAATTTGTCGTATCGAATGGCCGACATCATATAGAAGTTTTCTACAATGTGGATAGGGATACTTTGACCTACTTATCTGTAGACCATGTAGAGGATAAAGTTATGCTCGATAATATGGGCATACAAATACTATTCTATCTGGTATACCCACACATACAGACGTATTATGGTTCATCAGAGGAACGTAGATTATGGGGTAAAGTAGGTGTTACTTTGAGACCTATCATGCAGTTACATAGACCCTATCCTGGTCAGGTAGAGCTCATAGTATGGGGCTCACTCGTCAGATTAACCATATCTGAGCATATAAAGATAATTGGAGTAGATATAATAGGCTCTAATGGTTGCTATAAATTAACAAGAGAACATCTGGACCAGGAGGGATCACTATCCAGATGGGCAGATTATATGATTAATGGAAGATGATGTACATACTATTAGCTATAAAAAGGCATAATCATGAATTTAGTAGAACGCTTTAAATTGGGTAAACTGGTGCGCAGTCTTCGGTCCACAGGGTTCACAGTGGTCAAATATAATGTACAAGAGGTATTATGCACTAAGACTGGTTACAAAATATGTACTTTATACCCTTCAAGTAAGGAAGTGGTATTCACACAGAATATACAGTCCAGGAGTTCAGTGTATATACCCAGCATCTTTTTAGATGTGAATGATAATCTGACCCCACCAAAAGGTTGGACCCTTAGGCTGTGATAGGTCTGGTTAATCGGATGATCAAAGAAGCTTCTTTGGCCAATGATCGAGAATTCATAGTTAGTAATTTGGATCTAAGTAGAGCCACGAAAGGGTCTACTAATCCAATCCGAATGTCGTATCATATACCATTAGGACCTACTCGGGTTAAGACAGACCTGGTCTGCCGGTTTGGTATAGTTGGTCTGACTGGTGAGTCCTTCATGTTTTGGACTGCTATACCCAGAGAGCCTAGTCAAAATACATATGATGCCGATTCTAGTGTCGGTCGTCACTATGATGATATACAATTACCCACAGAGAATCCGGATCTGCTATTGTATGCAGATCCGGGGTTCTTACCCGATCGAACCTGCCTAACTGCTATGTACCGTTTATCTGTAGATGAGTTATTGTCTATGGAAAAATATGTGGACTGGTTCATTGTATCCTTAATGTATGAGCTTAATCCAATCGAGATCGATCTACTGGCAGATAAATTGGACTGGGCCGTAGTCTCTGCCTTCCAAGTTCTATCAGAGTCCCTAATACTACGTCATTCAGATAAATTAGAATGGCGTAGTATATCGAGTTATCAAGATATGTCCGCCGAGTTTATGAAATCTCTTGATGCTCATATTCACTGGGATATCATAGCTAGGCGTAATAGTAAAGATAATGCACCATGGTGAACATGTCGTATGTATTATATAGGGAGTATGTTTGACCTTTATATCTGGTTTCATTATTAATGGGATAACTAAGAAGAATCATAAAATAAATAGGGAGTTTATCAATGCGTAGAATGGGATATAAGGGCAGGAATTATACAGTAGGAGCAGCATCAGGTGAGACCTCGGTAAAGGCCATAAAGGAACTAGAACGAGACGATTTGGGTGATGAATTGCGTCGAGATCTACTCAATCTGGCTTCTGATATTATATGGAATGTAGAAAACGGTATCCATATGCACATGCCTACGCATTTATTCAATTCTGTACTAACAAGGGATGATATAACCGTATCTGATATGGAAGAACTCCTCTCCGACATGTCAGATGAATTAAAGGCCATTAAAATAGGTTGTCATACCGATAATTATCGATTGATATTCGGACTCGGTGAGTTCACTTGTATTACACCATCATCCAGAACACCAAATAGTCAATTATCATCAGCTATCCTCCGTATGGATAAATTGGCCATCATTGCAGATCATATAGGCTGGCCGTTCTTCGGTTCACCTATTGTTCTCGATATAGGATGTGCAGTCGGTCAACGAACCATGCATCAACTGGCTGAGTTATTCATACATAATTTTAAGATGCTATCCAAGCGCACACAAGATCGGTTAGTCCTTGTTAATAATGCCTCGCCGAAAGGTATGTCTGTCACCCAACTATATAGTCGCATATACGCTGATACAGGCATTCCTATTATGGCTGATGTGTATCACCACCAATTTAATGCTGGTGAGTGTATTGAAGAACAAGCTGTTATAGAGCTGGCTATGAGTACATGGCCACAGGGGATCAATCCTATAATCTCAGTATCTTCTTCCAAAAAGAGGGATGAAGCTCAGCCACTCCTACCATTGGCCACACATGCTGATTTCATACATAGGGATATTCCAGAAGTCACAACAGATGTATTGATCGATGCTGGATTACATGAAGTTGCCGTGCTCGATGTCATACTAAAGGAGGGTTGATCAATGCAAATTCGAGAAGCATCTCTAGCCAAGTATACTATACTATCTATCAAAGATTGGGCTGACTTTCAAGTAGCCCTCCGTACATCGATACGATCTAATAGTCCCCCTCTGAGGGATAGTGTACCATTGGACTTTCCATCGAGATGCTATAAATGCGATCATGCCAGGAGTGTGTGGTCGAAGACACTAGAGAATACAGGGCATGTGGGTTGTTCTCTAGGAGTCGATCACCTTAAAAACGAAGACTCTGATATGATATACCATATGGCCGAGGAGGCAGAATTATTTGGTACTGGGTGGGTCAAATTGAGAGCAGCACCATTTGACCGGGCTTACCGCTATGGTGCTGGTATAATAACCAATAATATATTTATAACAAAACGAGTGAAACGTTGCAGTAAATTCTTACTCAAAGAGTGAATAATGGCGTATAAGTTTAGGCAGGGTAAGCGATATAAAGGAAATATGACATCGCTTACCAAGTTATTTGGACCTGACGCGAAGGTATTAGTCAGGAACTTTCTCAAAAATCTACAGAGTCACATTAAAAAGGGCGATAGTTCCTTTGGTAATCATATGAGTGAATCTATTAATACTGTCCGGGAATATATGGATAAAAAAAGAGGCTGAGTCCTCACATATTAATTGTGTATCGTTACTGTATGCCCAATCTATAGATTTAGCGGATATCGTTTCATTTGAATAAGATGGATGATTGCCGGAACTGGTAACGGACCGGACTGTAAATCCGGAGGACCTGAAGAGGTTGGGGGTTCAACTCCCTCATCATCCACCATACAAAAAGACATTTATAATCCGGGGTATCTCAATCGGTAGAGAAGGGAACTGTTAATTCCTTGGTTGGGGGTTCGAGGCCCTCTCCCGGAGCCATAATTACATATATTTGCGAGGAAGAGCAATCGGACGCTCGTCAGGCCCATAACCTGGAGGTTGTTGGTTCGAACCCAACCCTCGCTCCCATTCATTCTTTTAGGGCTTATAGCTATGCTACCAGATGGAGAAATAAAAACAAGTGAACTGGTACAACAGGCCAAGGTGATAGCTGAGTTTGAGGGTCGCCAGCTGACTGCACAAGGTGAAGAGTTACTGCAAATATTCGTCAAAGCATTACACGCAGATACAGTATCATCTGAGACAGCGGCACTCGCAATCGCAACAGCAATCTCTATAGATCAGAAATACTATACTATACCGGGTATGCCTGGTATGACTCCGGTAAGAGAGTCAGCTGCAGTAGTACTTGAACATTGATGATCAGCCAGGGTAGCTCAGTTAGGTAGAGCATCGGATTTGTAACCCGACGGTCGGAGGTTCGATTCCTCTCTCTGGCTCCATTAATACTATTTAGTATGACCATATATTCGAGGGGTTTCAGAAGCGGCCCTTTCAAGGCTGTCACGGGAGTTCAAATCTCCCTATGGTCAAAAAGAAATAGGCGGATGCTTAACCAAGTGGCTAAGGTGCCAGACTGCAAATCTGGTTTCGTGGGTTCGATCCCCTCAGCATCTTCCAATTTAGGGAGTGGATCTTCATATTGGAAGATAGCAAGATTTTTAATTCTTGTCATACAGGGTTCAGAGCCCTGCACTCCCCACCATTACACATAATAAAAATGATAGACCAGCTGATTGGATATCCAGCGGTAGTCGAGTCTAAAAAGCTTGGCCAGCCAGAAATCCAATCAGCTATTTAATTTTGGAGGTGTAGCTCAGATGGCCAGAGCAACAGTTTGTCAGACTGAAGGTCGTGGGTTCGATTCCCATCACTTCCGCCAATAAAGAAAACGATGTATAGCTCAGATGGCCAGAGCAACGGGCTTTTAACCTGTAGGTCCTAGGTTCGAGTCCTAGTGCATCGACCAAATACCCAAGGCTAGTATCGAACGACACATAGCTCAGTCAGGTAGAGCGCCAAACCGATAATTTGGAAGTCCTAGGTTCGAATCCTAGTGTGTCGACCAGATAGATTAGATACTTTAAATACTTATTTGTCTTTGAAACATCTAAACATCTATCTGATGAGAGGTACATTTTAATGCCTAGATGCCATAAATGCGGTAAGATCTTCCCAGGATCCACCAAAGTAAATGGTAAATTACATACTTTGATAGGACGTAAAAAATGTCTTGATTGCTTACCAATACCCTCACATATTAAGAAGGCTCAGGCAGTATGCATTTGCAGTGAATGTGGGAAGACATCTGAGACCCCCATATGTGAAGACTGTGCTATCATCCAGGAGAAAAAAGAATGTAGGCTAAAGGCACTAGAATATAAAGGTCCTGTTTGTGTCGTATGTGGATATGATAAATGTAAGGGTGCATTATTATTCCACCATTTAGGTTCAAATTATAAGTTGAATCAATTCGATGATGCATATCAGATTGATTGGCCTGAGTTAACTCTTGAACCAGGCCAATCTGTAGTTGTATGTCGTAACTGTCTAGCAGAAATAAACGAAGGCATAGTCAGTATCTGAATCATTGAGAGTGCAGCGGTAGCTCAGATGGTTAGAGCCATTTGCTCATAACAAATACGTCGGGGGTTCGAGTCCCTCTCGCTGTACCATTTCAATCAGACATAAAATTAATAGTACAATTTAAAGATGGGGGCGTAGCTCAGTTGGGAGAGCGCTTGTCTTGCACACAAGAGGTCGTGAGTTCAAGTCTCACCGCTTCCACCATTAAGGAGGTTTTTGGATATGTGTACTAAATTGACCATTGAATTAATACCAAAGACTTCTATGTATAGTAATGTGAGGTCCGTATTCAAGCCAGAAGAGTGGGATATACTACGGAAAGATACATATAATTCAGCACATAATAAGTGTGAATTGTGTGGTGGACAGGGTGACAAATGGCCAGTTGAATGTCATGAAGTATGGTCATTCGATAAGGCAAAAAAATTGCAATTATTAGAGGGTCTAATTGCCTTATGTCCAGATTGCCATAAGGTCAAGCATTTTGGTCGAACCAGTCAGACTGGTCAGGGAGAGCAAGCATTTTTACATATCAAGAAAGTCAATGGTTGGAATGACTCCATTGCTAGAAAGCATGTGATGAAAGCTTTCAAAGTATGGGAGAAACGGAACGATATCCAATGGAAGGTAGACATCACTTGGGCGTTGACAAAGTTAGACAATTTACGCAAGCCAGTCTCATCTACTAATACAGTAAGTATAAGCGATATATTCGGCTAGCTAATATACATCAGTAGCTCATATGGATTAGAGCAACAGTCTTCTAAACTGTGGGTAACAGGTTCGAGTCCTGTCTGGTGTACCAATTTTCATGAATAAGCGAGCGTAGCCCAACGGCAGAGGCAACGGGTTTAGGGCTCGTCAAGTGATGGGTTCGAATCCCTCCGCTCGCACCATGATGGAAAGGTGGCAGAACCGGCATTGCGTTGGCCTTGAAAGCCATAGCCTGCAACTAGTATTGCAGGGGGAGTTCAAGTCTCCCTCTTTCCTCCAGTTATGTTAAAAATGTATGGAAGAATGACCGAGTGGTAAGGTACCCGACTGCTAATCGGAGATCGGGTGTAAAAGCCTGCGAAGGTTCGAGTCCTTCTTCTTCCACCAAGCTTATAAAAATAATGGAAAGGTGGCAGAACTGGCATTGCGTTGGCCTTGAAAGCCATAGCCTGCAACTGGTATTGCAGTGAGAGTTCGAGTCTCTCTCTTTCCTCCAGTTATATAATTTATCCGGGAATAGCTCAGTCTGGCAGAGCACGTGCTTTGGGAGTACGGGGTCGGTGGTTCGAATCCACTTTCCTGGACCAATCTTATCTAAAAAGCTGCTATGTAAATATTTACATAGCAGCTTTTTTATGCCTTCCGCATATGTCTTCTACTTTAATACTGTATTGATATAGTAGCAAGATAGATAATCTTATCTATAGAGATTGAGTAGCATACCGATAGTTAGAGCAGGAAGATCAAATAAAGTATATGGTCCCACATTTTAGAAATCAATTAAATGGTATAGATAGATTTCTAATCTATGTCGCCATAAAGAATAATGATATTGACTTATTGGACAAAATCATGCCTGATTGGCATAGTCGACTATCATGGGTTACTCCACTACCTATAGAATTCATCAGAGCTAATTCAGGTCTGCTTGATTGGAATTATATATCACTCTGTCAGAAATTAGAGATAGTAGAAGTTTGGGAATTCAAAAATAGGCTTATACATCCATATGCTACCGATGATGGGGGATTACAGGGTGCTATTAGGCACTATAAACGCATGAAGTTAGTCTTGAAATTCATCAGTGTTCTATTAATATATTCTGTGATATTGAGCAGCAAGTTTTGGTGGGAGCTAATATTCTAATGAGTAAAGCAAGAAACATCCTCATACAATGTGCGATACATGATCGTAATATATCTGTATTGGATAAATTAATGCCAGATTGGCCATATAACCTACCTGTCCGATATGATTTATCAGAGGATTTTATCAGGGCTGCAAAAGATCGTATCGATTGGGAACAAATTTCATACTCACAGAATCTGAACACCTGGTTTATCCTTGAATTCAAGGACAGACTGCGATATCCATATGCAACAGATGATTATCACTTGACGCGGAAGATAGGTCAACAGAAGCTTCTTGTTGATATCAGTAAGGTATTGAGGATATCGATCCCGTGGATGCTCAGTGGGTTCGGCCTAGCCTATGTGACGAGTCTATTTTTCAAATAATATATCATTTGAAGGATTATATTGTTTACTTATCCAGTGATCCATAGTATGTTAATGTATAATCGATAATAAACAGATGGAGGAGAATATGAGAATCGGCTATGCATGTCTGAATGGGTCATTAAGAGGCGGAGACTGAATAAAGCCAAGTTCGAAGATGGCGGGGCTCAAACTTGTATCCGAAGTAGCAGAGAATAATTTACAGGTACTTGCCCATATGTTATTATGGAATGAGCAGTATGGCTTGAAATTACTACATATAACAGATATCTTTCCTTGGCAGGACAAATACGAATTCACTGACTTACCCAATTGGGCCAATCTAGAAAAATACTTGAAAGTGATCTCGAAATTTTGTATAGATCACTTTCAAGTGAATTCTGTGTACTAGCATCACCTAATGAAACAGCTCTACTGAATCTTAACAAGGAGTGAGAATATGCTTTTTTACAACAGGGGTAAACATAATGCCAAATTATGGCTACAAGAGGATGATGTACAGGATAATCTAGTGGAGCAGATACACCAAGTAGCATGTCTTCCCTTCATTGAGAAGCATGTAGCTATTATGCCGGATAGTCATTTGGGCTATGGTGTACCGATAGGTTGTGTATTTGCCACAAAAGGGGCAGTGGTACCGACAGCTGTCGGTAGTGATATAGGATGTGGAGTTATGGCTGTCAGTACAGACCTGAATATATCGTACATAGAAGAGCCTACCTCTTTTGCTCATACATTGAGAGCTCTGATAGAAAAAAACATACCGATGGGTTCAAGCTGTCGGATGAAGGCCTTAGCTGGATGTAACCTACCCCTCGATCCAGACAGACCCACCAGTAAAGTGATCACAGATAATTATGAATCTGCTGGTTTACAACTGGGCACACTAGGTGGAGGTAATCACTTTATCGAATTACAGATGGATGTGAATACTGGCAGAATCTGGGTGATGGTACATTCAGGATCACGTCGCCTAGGCCACAGAGTAGCCAAATATCACGATACACTCGCAAAAAAATGTAATAAAAAATGGCACTCGTCCGTAGTTGATAGTCTGGCCTTCTTCCCAACTGGGAAAGAGCGTAATACTTACTTGAATGATATGAATTATTGTGTTTCATATGCAAGTTTGAATAGAGCTCTTATCATGAAGGAGACGTTAAAGCTCATTGGCAGTCTTAAACCTATTGTGACTGGTAAGATCATAGACACATGCCACAATACTGCTAATTGGGAGAAGCATTTCGGTCAGACTTTCTTAGTACATCGAAAAGGTGCTACCCCGGCCAGTTTAGATAAACCATGTATCATACCTGGATCCCAAGGTACTTATACCTATATAGGCAAAGGATTAGGAAATGAGCAGAGTTTCTGCTCATGTAGTCATGGTGCTGGACGTAGGATGAGTAGAAGAGCAGCCAGCTCTAAGCTCGACTATGAAGTAGAACGGAAATTGATGAGCGGCATAGGAGTCATATCTATGAAAGATATCATAGATCTTGATGAGGCACCAAGTGCCTATAAGGACATAGATAGTGTGATGGAAGCTCAGAAGGATTTGATCAAACCAGTGATTAAACTGTCACCTTTATTCACCGTAAAAGGTTAAGCACATCATGACTAAACGAAAACGAGGTAGAAATGTCAACCAGCCAGCTAAGTTGGCTCCCATATCATCGAATATCGTTCACGACCATATAGATAAAAAAGATGGTTGGTTATCGCCATATGGACAACTATACGTATGTGAGAGTGGGGGACACGATAGTTGGGTTGAGAAACATATGTCAGACGAAGATAAAGAGAATCGACAAACGTACGAATCGCATGATCAAGTCTTGGAGAGATTTGGCTGGATCAAACTCATGAGAGGCTCTTTTGGATTCCCACAAAGGCTTCGTATCGATAGTAGTTGGCCTGTTACAAGAGAACAGTGGACCTTCGTCAACGACTATTCAGTTTATTGGGGTATCAAGAATATCAAGCCTCTAGGTATGGTCATAGTAGCTGCATAATTGGTTCCGAGTTAATATGTAAGTAAGTATTAACTCGGAACCAATTAAGTTTCCATAATAAGGAAACAATAAGAAGTACAACAATTCAATTCAACCACAGTAGGGAGTTCAATTGAGTATGAAAAAGATGACACTCATCAAAGCAGCAATTATCTTGGCATTATCGGCAGCATGTATCGCACCCCCGAGCGTAATGGCAGGTAGATCCGGAGGAGGTGGAAACAGTGCACCTGATCTGGCACAGGCAAATGGACAACATGCTTGCTTCCTGTACAAACTCAGTGTTAAGGGTAAGAAGGCTGGCTGGGTCAGCTCCGCTTCTAAGTCGGTCGAAGCAGCTTGTCAGGATGTGGGAGGGGAATCAGTCCAGTTCTCAGCCACAGGTGCCTCATACGATTCACTGGTCAATAACATCGGAAAACATGTTCTTCTCACGACAGCGCCAAATAAAGGCACCCAACGAGTCAAGGATGCCAAGTCGGACTCAGTACTGATGGATATCAAACCACAGACAGATTCAGAAATGGATGAAGACGTACTTTGTGGACCTGAGGACACCAGTCAGCTGACTTGGCCAGATAAGACCTTCAGTCAAGGTATCCGAGTAGTCCGACCATCAGCGGTCAGTAAAGTTGGTAAGAATTGGGTACTTACCAGTTATGTAGGTGTACAAGATGACGATATCTGGCAGTCCAAAGGTAATAAAGGTCAAGCTGACGTCATCCTCACCGGTAACTGCGGTAGAGCAGGAGCTATCCAGAAGATGCTCACTGTTGAACCCGGTACACCAATCATTATCGACTACAGACAGGCCAAGAAGAATGGCGCATATGAAGTAGGTAGGATGGCTGTACTAGAATAAGAAGATCTAGTAACCTATATTTAGAAGAGGCACTTAACTGTAAAAGGTTAAGTGCCTTTTTTTGAACTATTTTTCAAGGGCTGATAGATGAATTCGATCTTACGTATAGCGGAAGAAGCGGTCACACAGAGAGACTGGGACTGGATAATAGCTAATATCAGGCCAGGATTGACATATTTAAGTATAATGATATCCAAGATACAACTATCTGATAACGAATTCGATAAGCTAGTAGACTGGATCATATGGGCGCCAGCTATAAAATCACAAGTTCTCAGTGCGTATACTCTAGATAGGTATAAAGAGCTAATTGAACAGAGGCATAAGTGGATAGATATATCGTTATATCAAAGTCTATCGATATCTATGCTGGATAGATTCAGTGATTACATTAGGTGGGGTGATATAATATACAATGATACTCTAACAGATCTACATATAGAGATCTTTGCCGACAGGATAAATTGGGAGGATCTTGCGCTAGATCGACACCTTTCCAGAACTATGATACTACGACATATGGATTTTTTGGACCCTCGCAATATGTGGTCAGGCGTGAATCATTATACATGGAGTGAATTAAATGATGAAGGACTACTGAACAATAAGAAAAACTTGCATAGGACGGAGAATGAATGAGAGAGCAGATGGTGATTATGCTAGTGCAGATGCTAGAGGATAAAGAATGGAAAAGATGCTCCAATGAAATATATGACGACTATTTCATTGAAGCACTACATGACATACGCCTAACTTCAAAAATGGTAGACTGTATGCGACAACATAAGAATCTAAATAGGCTAGAATTTTATGCCGCTTATTTGTATAAATCAGATCATCCATCTGGTAGAAGGAGCACCGAGCACCGAACCAATTGGAGAAATAATCAAGGTACTGTCTTACGTGTACTGTCTTACGTGTACTGGCTGAGAGCCAACCCTAAGAGAAACATATCAGCTATATAAGTTCATCTAGAATTAACCCTAGCTATAAGACTGGATACTGTATTGGATCACCTTCAGTAAACTGGATAATCAGATTCCTTCAGTAATCTAGTCTTATTTGAGTTATAAAGCTTCTCC
>JQIA01000064.1_pt1 | contig 44784 bp, 55 predicted proteins | sample 811431 | NCBI WGS metagenome assembly JQIA01 (sample SAMN02998118, study PRJNA258478) | marine sediment metagenome | biome: marine; feature: seafloor; material: sediment; isolation source: oil-polluted sediment collected from 3 locations (0.5 km, 0.7 km and 0.9 km)... | place: USA: Gulf of Mexico ...
TTTGATTTTAGATAGACTATAATGAATTTAAAGTAAGTAACCAACAACTAATAGATAAAGGAAATTATTATGAATGTTAAAAAATGTTACGAAGAGATCGCTGTACTATTGGAAGCCAGTCAGAATAAGAAAGTAAAGACTATTATGCCTCAACTGCTTGAGTTAATGCAGAAGAAAAATAATGCGAGTGGTTTGGCTAATACTTTCATCAAAGATGCTGAAGGGAATCCGATCGCTATTTTCTGCTATTATCATAAGAAGTTTGAATTGGTTTCTGAAGTATCTTATGGTAGTAAGAAAGGTACTGCTACAGGACTTAATACAATGTGTAAAGAAGGTGTGTCTAATTGGACTAAGCAACAGCGGATCAAGAAACAAGCTGAAGCTGGACTATTAACTAAGATAGTAAGTGGTGAGCTGACTCCTGAAGAGATTCCTGCTGCTCAAGCTGAGATAGCTGAGGCTGCTAAAGAAATCAAGCCAAGAGAAGATGGTCACGGTTATGATGATGCGGATGAAGCTGTTGAAGTACACAATCTTAAGTTTGAATCAACACATACTGAAGAAGCAGACTGCTAACTATAGATAAGGTTGAGGTGCAACTAAGTTAGTAGATAAGTTGCACCTCTTATTCTTTGTAGATTAGTTTATATATTTAATGATTATATATTATTAAACATTTAAAAATAGTATATATGTGTATAAGGTGTGCATAATCATTAAATATATAAACTAATCTACAGTACTAATATGTAGTCTAAATTTAGACTAAATTTAGACTATTTAAGCAGTTAACAAGACTATTTAAGCAGTTAACAAGACTATTTAAGTAGTTATAAGGAGTCAACCAATGCTCAGACCATATAAAATGTATCAAAGCAAGACATCACTATATTTTCGCCATTCCAAGAAAGTAAGTCTGCTACAGAAATTCAAGGCAAGGTTAAGAGGTACTATTGGTTAGCATAGTCATATATTCTGTCTAACAATATATAATCATTAAATACATAAACTAATCTACAGGAAACAAGTAATGCATAAAGATCCAATTTACTTCTACTTCATTATACCAACTCTTTTGCTCTTACTTCAGATAATGGTTGTTATTGTTTTTGGTAGGTTAATAAAGGTACTTAAATGTTTGTTCAGAGTAAAGGATAGTGACATAAAGAAGTATATAATACCCGCTTGTAAAGACAAACAAACAGAACTATTAAAGCAAGGAGATAATGATGGGTTATAGATTTGGTCAAACAGACGAAGACGGTGATGATGGTTCTATGATAAATGAGGGACCTTCTAAGTATACCTTAAGAGAAGCTAAAGTGGTAAAGATAGCAGACACAGTAGAACTAACAGCTGACTTTATTAGAGAGACAGACAAGGCAATATTGGTAAGTGATGGTGATCAAGAAGTATGGTTACCTAAATCGCAAATTGACTATGGTATAAACGAGTTTACTAAGACTATTGCTATTGAATTACCCGAATGGCTTGCAACAGCTAAAGGTTTGGTGTAAGATGCTAACTGTATATTGTAGTACTTGTGATAACATTGAGAGGTATCTGCCGATTAAAGTTGTTGATGGTATACTAGATTGTACTAACTGTAATGCAGAAATAATTATTGAGGCTAATACAATTATTTATCATAAAGCAAAAACAAGTAGATTCACCGCTTATGAAGAGCAACATTCCAAAGGCTTTATAAATATTGATAATGTTATTACTAAGTCAGATCTTGGAATAGTTATAACAGATGGCAAAGTTTGTATATTCATCGATAGTATACCATTTCTACAATTTAAACCGAGTAAATAGGAGATAACTAATGAAAGATTACGAAATAACAAAACATCCTAAATATAAAGATATTGATATATATCAAACAAGTAATACAAAAATATGTAATCCTCTAAAAGTTACAGGTAAAACTATAGTTGATGCAATCGAAGATCACTCACAAGCACACGGCGAAGGGAGATTAAAAGATGAAAGAACATCCGAACCAAAAATACGATATTGATATATCTATTTGGTCTAAAAGTAAACTTGAAGACAACATTATTAGGTTCACAAAGTTACATAAACGAAACAAAAGACGATTAGTTGAGGAAACTCCTATTACTAATAAGCAAAGATTATGGTGGGAGAAACTTACTAAACATTCAGCTCTTGTCTTAAGGCAATTAAAAGAAGTTGCATATAAGACAACTTTAGTGATGTAATTAAAGATCACTCTCAAGCACATGGTGAAGGGAGGTTACAAGATGGCAAATGCTAAGAAGTGTGACATATGCGGTAAATTATATGAAGACTTTGATTCAACATTGAAACTTGATGGTCCAAAAGTTTACGCTGTTAATATTAAAATTAAGAAAGGAGGTAACAACTTAGATTCATGTTCATTTTGTTTAGTTAAGTATGCAAGATTGTACTCGGAACATACTGTGACATGTGAGCAAACAGTTGTAGAATAAGTAATTAAAAAAATAATGTGTCAAATCTACGATTTTGCACAAATAATCGTTTACAAGAACCTAATAATTCGTTATATTGAATTATAAACAATTTAAATAAAGGAACAATCAAAATGAATATTAAAAAAGCATTTATTCCAATTGTCGATCTTCTTGAAGCAAATCCTGATGCAATCGTAGCAGATGTATTACCTCAGATCATTGAGCTTACAAAAGCAAAGACTGGTAGTGGTGGTGGTAAGGCAACAGTATTTGAACGCAATGAAGAAGGTGAAGTTGTTGCCATCAGATGTTATTACCACAAGCTTTGGATGGACCCAAGAGTTGTTGACTTTGGTAAGAAAGCTACCAGCCCAACAGGTATGAACAATATGTGTAAAGATGGTGTCAGCAAGTGGACTAAGCAACAGCGTGAGATCAAAAATGCTGAAGCAGAAATCCTTACTAAGCTTGCAGCTGGTGAACTTGCCGTTGAAGATATCGAAAGTGAGCAGGAAAGAATCGCTGAAGATGCAAGTCGCATTGAACCAAGAGAAGATGGCTATGGCTTTGAGACTCTTGAAGAATGTATCGCGGACTCAGAAACACGAGACTAGGCAGGGATAGATTGGACACCTTCGGGTGTCCTTTCTTACACCACAAATGTAGAATATTACAACGGAGTATTTATGAAAGCATATTACTTTGCAACAAAAGAAAGAAAACTTCAATACGGCGATGATAGACAAATAATACTTGGTGAGACTCATAGTGTTAAAGGTAAGATCAAAGCTTGTAGTAATGGTCTTCATGCAAGTGAAAATATACTAGACGCACTTAGTTATGCTCCTGGAGCTATCCTCTACTTAGTTAAGCTAAGTGGTGAGATGAATAAAGATTATGATAAAGTAGCAGCTCAACATCGAACATACTTGCAAGAGCTAGATGTAACTGAGGTTCTAAAGAAATTCGCAAGAATGCAAGCATTAATAAATATTAAGAAAGTTAAACCTTATTGTTCAGTTGAAGATTATAAGTTGATTATTGAATGGCTTAAAAATGGCGATGAAACTTTACAATCAGCAGCAGAGTCAGCAGCAGAGTCAGCAGCATGGTCCACAGCAGCATGGTCCGCAGCAGAGTCCACAGCAGAGTCAGCAGCATGGTCCGCAGCATGGTCCGCAGCATGGTCCACAGCAAAGTCCGCAGCAGAGTCAGCAGCATGGTCCGCAGCAGAGTCAGCAGCAGAGTCAGCAGCAGAGTCAGCAGCATGGTCCGCAGCAGAGTCCACAGCAGAGTCAGCAGCATGGTCCGCAGCAGAGTCAGCAGCATGGTCCGCAGCAAATAATATGTTACTAAATTTATTAGAGACTGAGACAGGACTTAATTGGAGAATTTCATGATTCAAAAAGCTTATGATTTAATAAATCATGCTAATATTAATGTAGATGTTGTACTTAATCATTTAGGTATAAAGCAAGAAGATTATAGGAAAGTATATCCTGATACACCAATCTCAAAGTCCTTAGCTTTAGATATAGCTGAAATTAAGGAGGAAGAGAAGTTAACTAATAAGCAAGTAAAGAAACGATGGTCGCTGTCTAATTCTCAGTTACATTATGTACTATATAATGATGATGCTATAAAGACAAAGAATAATGATTATGAGTTACCAAAAGTAAGAGTACTTAATGATCTTAAAAAACAGAATAAGTCACAAACTGATATAGCTAAAGATAACAATGTATCACAGTCTTTTGTGCATAAGATAGCTAAAGAGAATGATTTACTACCATGTAATAGGAAAGCTCGCAAAGTATTATCTAAGGATCAATTAGATAATATTAAGGAAGCTGTCGACAATGGTGAAGCAGTAGAGTATTTAGCTAAACAATATGATGTCTCAAGGGATACTATATACAAGCAACTAAGGAGCTCATATTGACTATACAAAAATATATAGACTTAGGTTGGCATACTGTTCCATTGAATGGTAAACTGGAACGATTAGCTGATGGTACAAAGACAATACCTACGTTTGAAACTAATTGGCGAGAGTATTACCAAGAAAATCGAAATATAAAGGATAGTAAGCTTGGAGGTGTTATAACAGGTAAAGTTTCTAATATATTAGCTATAGATTGCGACAATGAAGCAACATGGCGGTTATTTAGTACATTAGATCCTGATAATAACTTTGTGTTTATAAGTAAAGGTAAGGGGAAGGATGCGGGTACATTAATTTATAAATATAATGAAGTATTACCTCAGAACTTTGTTATACATGAGGATGGTATTGACCTTGACTTCTATACTAATCATGGCTTTGTATACTTACCAACTAAGGCAAACAAATCAAAAGTTCCACTTAAAGAGTTACCTGATATTCAAGAGTTACCTAAAACTGTTCTATCTCTATTACTTAGATTATACAAAAGTACAAAGCAAGTTATAGTAGATGACAGTACTCAAAATACTAATTTGTTTACAGCAAACTTTTTGGCACCCTTGATTGACCAATTTGTTAAGAGTAAAGGTGAATACATGCCTGGATTATTCAGGATTATAACACCTAAGAAGTTTAGACAGCAAGCTCAATATGTTAAGAGCTCTCATCTTCATCCTAACAATGTACCTGAAGGAGACGGAAGTACATATCTGTCATCTGTGAGTGCGATTTTAGCCTCCGATTTAAGTGTTAATCAAGAACTATATGCGGAAGCTATGGTCTATATTAATGATTTATTTGACACACCTATGGATCAATCTAGACTTGACAAGACAATAATAAATCCAATGATAAATAAGAAAGCTAATATTGGTGGTGTGGTTATATGGCAATATGATGACAAGTGGAATGACTATAGAAGTGTGTTCACAACCAAAGATCAAAGTACAGTTGAGATAGTATATGATGATCTTGCTAAAGTATATTACACAGTTGATAGTAGTCGTAGTATATATGCTGCATTTTCTCGTGATACAGACTTATACAATCATTTGCAAGCAATAACAGCTACATCTAAAACTAAGAAGGAATTGATACACAGTGTTCCTTTAGTTAAGACCGTTACTCATCCACATAAGCCATTCGGCTTTAATCCAGGAAGTGACTCAACCAAGAGAAACTTTAATATCTTCAAGGAGACTCCTGCTTTAGCTGTATTCTATAAACCTGAAGAATATGCAGAGAAGTATAAGAGTCCTGACATAACTTTGCAGTTCTTTGAATCATTAGTACCTGACAGTAGAATGAGAGCTTATTTATTTAGTTTCTTAAAGACTAAGCTAACATCATTTAAATACTCACCTGTAGTGTTATACTTTCTAGGAGTTCCTGGCTCAGGAAAAGGTACGTTCGTTAGAATAATAGAAGAGATATTTGGGTTGCTACCAGCTCCATCAGCACAAGAGTTTCTAGAGAAGTTTAATCGATGGGTTGTTGGCGCGTACTTTGCTGAGTTAGATGAGTATGGTGATTCGTTGAGTACTCTAAGAGAGAAAGAAGAAGCAATAGGTAAACTTAAATCGCTAACAGGTAAGAGGAAAGTTGACATAAGAGAGATGAGAATGAACTCTTATAGTTATGAGCACAACATCACATTTATTATGACAGCTAATAAGAATCCTCTAATGTTAGATGACAATGATAGACGTATAGCATTACTAAGTACACCTAATGTATTAGCTGATCAAGCTTGGGTTGAAGATGTTGGTGGTATAGATTACGTGTTCAATAATATAATAGACTCAACTAATGATTTTTGTTATTACTTGGCAACTGAGATTAAACCCTTGTCTGCTGCTGATTATATGAGACCACCAATGTTTGAAGGTAAGTTTGAGCTTATAGCTGACAACATGCCCGCTGCGGCTCGTATAGCTTATTGTTTTAAACAACGACAGATTGACTACTTAGTTGAGCTCTGTTTAGATTATGCTTGTGATGAAGTTGCTGAAGCTATCAAAACAGGTGAGGTATTCTTAACAGTATTAGATGATCTATACCAAGAGCTAACTAATGATAAAGGTACAAGAAGAGCATTAATAAAAGCACTCAGAGACAATGCAAATGTATATATGGCTCGTGGAGGTTCAGACGGCTCAGACTTCCGTATAAGTGGCTACATTAAAAAGAAAGAAAATCCATTCAAAGCTGATTAGTATTAGCAATTTAATAAATTAATTAAAATAATTGTTTACAAAATCTAATAAATAGATTATATTAAAGTATAACAACAAATAATAAAGGAAATTATTATGAATCGTTTTGTTACTTATATTATCAAAGCTAAACCTAAAAACAAAAAGTTAAGAGTAGATTACAATGACCGACAAGCAATACCATTTAATCGTAAGTTAATGGTTTGTAATAAAATTGAAGATAAAGCAATAGACACAAAGATATATGATAAATCTATAAATAATCCTAAAAAAGAACGTAATCGAAAGAATAAATGGGGTGAGAACTCAAAGGATTGGAGACCTACAGAGATTGATTATAAGGATTCACGTATGGGTTGTTTTTATTCATACAAATCAATAGAACCGAACTTAGCTACACGTAAGAACTTTAGACGTATCGAAGCAGCTGAGTCAAAATTAAAAGACTGGTATACTTACGGTGATGACCATCTGTATGAGCATTCTATAGATTACGATATGTGTAATGATATATATGATGATATATATGATGATATGTGTAATGATATATATGAGGATGAAGAGTTATGGAATGATCTGTATAATGATGATATATTCAATGATATGTTCAATGATGAACCAACTATTGAAGAGTTATGGAATGATCATGAATCAGCTAAGGTCTTTGAAGAGTTATGGAATGATCAAGAAGACTTTGAAGAGTTATGGAATGATCAAGAAGACTTTGAAGAGTTATGGAATGATCAGGAAAACTTTGAAGAATTAGTTATGGATGAAAGTAATAAGAATCGTAAATCAATTAGGAAAGTAATCAAATAATAAAGGAAATTATTATGAACAAAGCACTAACACCATTATGTCCGTATTGTGAGCAGTTTTCTAAAAGAGTAACAGGCAAGGAAATTTATCCTCATAGAGATGATCTTAAGTCTAAGACTTTCTACGAGTGTAAAAGATGTAAGGCTTATGTTGGTTGTCATAAAGGTACTAACAAACCTCTTGGTAGATTAGCTAATCCTGAGCTAAGATACTATAAGAAGCTTGCGCATAGCTCTTTTGATCAGTTATGGCGAAATACAGAACTAAATAGAAGCGATGCATATGAGTGGTTAGCTAAGGAAATGGCTATGCATCCTTCTAAGTGTCATATCGGCATGTTTGATATTCATGAATGTATTGAAGTTATTAGACTATTCAAAAGGAGCAAAGAATGAGTAAACAAAGTAATGTAGAAAGTGCTTTAAAAACAGAATTAACGAAAGCTATTGCTAAAGATGAGAAAGTAGGTAATTCCGATATAGCTAAAGGTATCTTTGGTGTTCATACATTAAAGTATATAGAGGAATTTGCTACTGTGTTATGTAAAATGACTCTTAAACTATAGGAAAAGTTACAATGACTGAAGAAATGCTTATATACTTAAAGAAGCAACAATTAATTGATGTTGTAAAGACAAGAATTAAAGGTATGGAAGTAGATAGCGCTAAAGATAATCATTATATGACTTATACAGAAGCAGACTTTGAGGCTAAAGCAGATGAAATAGAAAGTATAATTAATCAAAGTGTATAAAGAGGGAATATGCTAGAAGTATTTATTGAATTTTTGGATGATGAGAAAGCATGGGATATGTATATCACCGGTGTGGCAGGAACAGGTAAAACTACAAGCCTGAAGCACGGAGTACAACATTGTATAACTAATAATATACCTTATGTTGTATGCGCGTTTACTCATAAAGCTTGTAAAATACTTAGAAGTAAATTACCTGCAAATGCTGACGTTAGAACTCTACATTCATTCCTTGGTAAGCGACCTTGTATAAATACACATGCTACTAAGAAAGAGCATGTGAATCAAAATCTGAAGTCCTCAGAGACCGATTTGGACCCTAAAATATTATTCCTTGACGAATGGTCTATGGTAGGAGAAAAGGACTATATGGACATTAGAGAGGCTCAGGATTCCAATTATGACTCAATCCCTGAACTAAAAGTAGTTTGGGTTGGAGATAGTCATCAATTACCTCCAGTTGGTGATATACAAGCTATTAAACCTGAAGGTGAATATCAAGTAGTATTAACTAAGATATGGAGAAATGACAATCCATTACAACAGCCTTTGAATGCTCTTATTTCTTATATTGAAGGTGCTCCACCTAAGTCGTTAGAACCCGTCGAAGGTTACTTTGAACGTGGCAAGAATTTAAGCAAAGAATATCAAGCTTGCAAAAAAGATAAAGTTCTTTTAGCTTATACTAATAAAAGAGTTGAGTCATTGAATATTGAGATAGCAGGTAAATATCATCCTGACCTAAAAGACAAAGTCTTCAGTCCTACAACACAAAAGTATTATTACTTCTTAGGTTGGGTTGAAGATCCTGACTATATAGATCTTCACTACAGCGATCCGTTACATAAAGGTTCTAAATTCAAAACACTTGAGAACTTAATAAGAACAAACCTATGTAAATTTGCTATGCTTGAGGATGAAGAAGGCGATGTGTGGATTCATGCTGTGATCTTTGGTCATTATGACTACAAAGTAAATAAAGAAACACTTGAAGCAGCAGCTGTTGACTCTAACAAAGCAATAGAACAGACACACAAAGGTTACAAAGCCGCTTCATGGGCTAAGTTCAATCCTAAGACTTCATTAACTCGTACGAGATCAAAAGCTTGGAGAGATTGTCTTAGTTTTAAGGATTGCGTTATTTGTATAGATTTTCCTTATGTTATGACTGTTCATAAAAGCCAAGGTAGCACATTTAATACTGTGTTCGTTGATACTAATGATATAGCTATTTGCGCTGATCGTAACTTTGCTATGTATCTTAAACTAACATATGTTGCTTTAAGTAGAGCAAGCCACAAAGTAATAACTAATTAGTATTAGCAATTTAATAAATAATTGTTTACAAAACAGAATAAATGATGTATATTTAGATTAAATAATAACAAATAATAAAGGAAATTATTATGGAAATTGACTACAACATGAGTAAAGAGTATTGTTCTGATTGGTCACCGATAGATGCTATCAGAGAGATGGTTCAGAATGCTATTGACAGTGGACAAAAATACAGATGTGAGATAGTATCAGGAAGAATCAACATAATAACTTATAATAAAGAACTACCACTTCGTACTCTTATGCTTGGTGAGTCTATTAAAAGTGGGGATTCAATTGGTAAGTATGGCGAAGGTTATAAAATAGGTATGTTGGTACTAACAAGAGAGAATCATGAGCCTACTATAACTAATGAAAATAATTACATAACAGGGTTGTTCTCAAAAAATGCTTTAGACGTAATGACATTCAAACTTGATATTGATAGGAATTTATTCTCTGAAGATCCTAATATTCAGTTTAATTGTAAAGTTGGTAATATTAATATAGATGAACTAAAGCGAAAGATTCCTGCGTTTACAGGTGTTAACCCTAAGAAACCTAATGGTATTGATATTTGGCAAGACAGACAGGGTGAGATATTCGTTAACGGCTTATTTGTAACTGAAAATGACAAACTTGTCTTTGGTTATAATTTTTCGCCTAATAAAATACGACTAAACAGAGACCGTAATATGGTTAATGGTTTGCATTGGCAATTAGCTGAGTATTATAATAGTTTGGGTGAAAGTAAAGCTGACTTAATATTTGACTTAATTGAAAGAGATGCTAGTGATGTTCAAGACTTGTCGTATACATTAGATGACAAAAAATTAAAAGCTGAGTTAGCTAGACTGTTCTTTAATAAATATGGCGAAGGAGCTACTATATCTAAGCCGGGAACTGTTTATGTAGGTGATAATTCAGGTGTTAGTTGTTCTTCTTCAGCTTCAAGAGTATATAGTGAATGTAGTGTACCTGAAACAAAGAAAACAGTTGATCCTGAATCACCTGACCAAGTAATAATTGATTGGTTAAAAAGTAATAAAAAATTAATCCGTAAAGAAGCAAAAGTAAGTTTAAAGCAGTTAATTATAAGAGCAAAAGGTTGGTCAAAAGCAAGTATATTTTAAGGAGGAATATGAAAGCATTATCGATTGACATTGAGACGTTAGGTACATTAGTAGATAGTCAAATACTATCAATAGGTTTAGCTATTTTTAATCTTAAAACAGGAAAAGTTTTTAATTCACTGTATATTACAATTAAGCTTGACATTAATAAACATGTCAATGCTACACCAAGCACAATAGCTTTTTGGACTAAACAAGCTATTGATAATCCTGCAGCGTTAAAAGGACTTTTTAGTAGTAAAGATATAAAAGCTGTTGGTATGGTAGAAGCCCTTCAGATGATACAGACATTCTGTAATATCAATAAACCAAAGACTGTTTGGGCTAATAGTCCTAAATTTGATCTTAGCATGCTTGAATATCAGTTTCAACAAAACGACATAAAAGTACCATGGGGTTTTAATGCTGATCGTTGTATGCGTACTCTACGTCAATTTGCTGGTAAGATAGATGTAGAGATGGAAGGTATACAACATAATGCATTATCAGATGCAATTTGGCAAGCTAAATATATTAGCTTTGCCTGCAATAAACTTAAACTTGTATAAGGAGAAAAAAAAGAATGGCTAAAGAAAGAGTAAAATGGTATCGTAATGCTTCAGAAAAGGATCAGGATAACGTGAAAGGTAGAGGTACATTAATGGCAATTATGCCAATGCAAAATAACGCTGGTGGTACAGCTGTTATTGCTGATGACGATGGTAACTTCGTTGAAAAAGAGTTAAGTCTTATTAAGATGGATAATACACCTTTAACTGAGACTAAAACAGTTAAACAAAAAGTTACAACGGCATCTAAAAGTATTAAACTCGATAAGAAGTAGCAATTTAGTAAATTAATTAAAATAATTGTTTACAAAATTGATTGAATATGATATATTTATTATGAACTTAATGCAAACAGGAGCAAACTATGAGTAAAGTAGCAAAGATTTCAACAACTAAAGGTGAACTTGAGTGGGTAACAATCGATGGTGAAGGCAAAGAGAATTTGTCAGGTAAGTTACAGTATGTAGCAAACTTGGTAATTGAAGCTGACAATCCGATTGTTGCAACCATTGAAAAGTTTTGGAAAGACAACAAACCAGCAAGTTTTAAGAAGCCAGCTAAATCAAATGGTCTTTATACTCACAAAGTTGATTCAGGAAAAAAAGACGAAGATGGTAAAGCTATCTATGAAGAAGATGGTAAACTATATCTTGCTTTTAAGACAGGAACAACTTTCCCTGACGGTTCTGCAAAGAAGATTCAGATTTACAATGCCAAAGCTAAGAAAGTTACTCTTCCGCCTGAAGTTAAGATTGGTAATGGTTCAATTGGTGCAATTTCAGGTGCTATGGGTATTTACGAAAGTAAAACACCTAAGGGTGCCCTTGTTGATGCAGGTGTCACTCTTTATCTTGATGCTATTCAGATTCACAAACTTGAAGAATACACTATGGATGCAGGTTTTGATGCAGACGAAGAAGAAACTGAAGGTTGGACTGGCGAAGAAGAATGGACAGGTGCTGAAGAAGCTGAACCTAAAATAGGTGAACTACCTAAGAAACCAAGACTATAGTACACACCGCTGGCATATCGGGATATAATATGCCACTTTAATTACAACTGACGACGGAGTCAAATAATGAACTTACCTAACAACGATATTTCCTATACTTGGAATCATGAGTTTGAGTGCCCTGAATGTGATTCCATTCTTATTGTAAATCAAAATAATAAACACTGTGTAGATATGAAATGTCCTAAATGTGACTATACTGTATATAGTGATAACTTCGATATATTAAGCGAGGAATCTAATGTATAAAATTATTAAACTTGAAGAAATTGAAGTCGATAAAAGTCTACCTTTGTTTTGTGATACTGAGACAATAGGCCTTTATGGACAAATAAGACTATTACAATGCTATCAGAAAGGTTGGCAATCAGTATTATTAGTTGAATGGCCTAATAAGATTCAATTAGCTGGATTTATGTTACAGAATTATACTATATGGCATAATGCTCACTATGATATTACAACAGCACAACAACAGAATGGTGGGCGATTTATACCATCAGAGTTTGATGATACATTCTTAGCTGCTCGTTTAGCACAACCTTCAGCTGATGTATTTAGTTTAGATGCTGTTATTGCTAGAGTTATAGGTTATGATCCTTATGATAAAGCAGGTTTAGACAAGAAAGTTCTTCAGAAGTCTGATTGGTCTAAAGCTATATTAACTAAAGATCAACTAATGTATGCTGCAATTGATGTTAAATATATGCCTGAAGTTTGGGATGCAGTTAAACACGTCACAACTGATCAATGTTATCTATTAGATAAATCAGCTCTACGTATAGCATTAGATTTCCAATGGAATGGCATGCCTGTTGATTCTGATAGATTAAATGACAAATATTTAAAGATAACTAAAGAATTAAAAGAAATACCTATGCCAATAAATGCAAACAGTTGGCAACAAGTACGTAAGTGGCTTAATGTAGACAAATCAGATAAAAAGTTTCTATCTGATTTAGCTTTAAGAGGTAACGATAGAGCTCGTGCTGTTCTCGATGTTAGAACACGACGTAAACTAATTAGTTTTCTTGAGAAATATGACAAAGAAAGAGTCTTCGGTAAGTTTAAGCCATCAGCTCGTTCAGGTCGTTTTACTTCTGATGATGACAATATGCAGCAAATACCACGTGCACTTAAAGACATATTTGGTTATCCTGAAGGATCAGATCGTGTACTTATTTATTCTGATTATGCTCAGCTTGAGTTACGTACCATTGCTGCTATACTTGATGTTAAACTCATGGTTCAAATGTTTAGAGATGATGTTGACCTTCACGGTTATGTGGCTTCTGTACTATTTGGTGAAAATTGGACAAAGAAAGACAGACAAGTAACTAAGACATACAACTTCAACTTATTGTATGGTGGATCGGTTGGTATGGTACTTAGTATTCTTATTACTTATGGCTTGCTTATTGAAGAGCGAGTAGCTAATCGTCATAAACGCAAATGGCTTAATATGTTTAGTGAAATAGATAGATGGCAGAAAGAACAGATATCTGCTTGGAGTAAAGGTAAACTTAGTTCTACACCATTAGGTCGTCAGTACAAAGGTAAACTAATGACAGACCAAATGAATATTAAGAATCAAGGTGCTGGAGCTGAAGTAGCTAAGCTTGCACTACATTACTTTCATCCATGGTTAGCTGAGTACAATAAAGAAAATGGTACTGATGTTATGATTGCTGACTTTATTCATGACTCTTATATCTTAGATGCACCTAATGATCCTGTTGTCTATAAAGAAGTAGCAACTAAGTTAGCTGAGTGCATGCAGGATGCATGGTTCGAAATGAGCAAATTGTACAAAGTAACAGACTTACCTATGCCTGTGGATGTCTCAGTTGGATACAATTGGGGTGACATAGAAGATGATGATTGCGAGAACATTTGGGACTTTAAATTAACACCTTATACAATGCTTAAAGGAGACAGTGAATATGCAACAATTTGAAAAAGATTATACTAAACTAATAGAGAAGATACTTAGAGAAGGTGATGTTAGAAAGACAAGGAATGGTGAGACTACATCAATCTTTGGTAATATGCTAACTGTACCAATGAATGGCGATATGACATTCCCAATACTGCAAGGTCGTAAGATGTATCCTAAGGGAGTCTTTGGCGAACTTGCAGCAATACTAAGAAAACCTACTTGTGTTGCAGATTTTAAACGCTTTGGTTGCAACTATTGGGGTTTATGGGCTAAAGAAGATGGCTCAATTAATGTGGACTATGGTAATGCATGGCATGCTGGTGATCAAATTGAAAAACTAAAGACAGCACTAAAGTACAACAATACTGATCGTCGTATGATTATCAGCGGTTGGAGACCTGACAGACTTGATGACTTAGATTTGCCATGTTGTCATTTACTTTATCAGTTTTATGTTCGTGATGGTAAATACCTTGACATGATGTGGTATCAGCGTTCAGTTGATACAATGATAGGTTTGCCATCAGATATAATCTTTGCAGCAACATGGCTTATTGCGATAGCTAATGAATTTGACTATCAGCCTGGCGAAATAAAAATGTCACTTGGTGATTGTCATGTTTATGCTGAGCACTATGAAGCAGCAAATATCTATACAGACATAGTAAGGTGCTCGTTACTACAAGAACCTCCTACGTACAAATGGAATGCACCAATTGGAACAGACTTTTGTAAGTTTGAACCAAGGGACATAATAATAGACAATTACTTTTCACACTCTAAAATTGGTATGGAGCTTAAAGCATGAAGAATGTAAATCTTGGAACAATATTTGAACGAGTAGCTAAATGGAATGAAGCAAGATATCCTCGTATTTATAATCATGAGCTTTCAGTTAACCTTCTTCAAGAAGAACTAACTGAATACTTTGAAGCTAAGACATCTGTAGATCAGTTAGATGCTTTATGTGACTTAGTTTATGTGTCCATGGGTATTCTATGGAAAACAAGCATAAGTATAAAGATGCTTGATTCAGATTCTGCAAGGTCTAATTCGCAAGCTTTAGCCTTACTAACTGGTCACGATTTTGAACCTATACATTTAGTTGCTACTGTACTTACTAGACACAAATATACTGACAGTAAATATTCTGTGTCTCTTGCAATTCAAACAGTAATTACTTTCTGTATGGTTCAGATGGCCTTAATGGGTTTAGATACCGCAGAATCATTAGACGCATTATTAGTTGTATGTGAGTGTAATGATTCTAAATCTGTTGAAAAAGTGGAGTCTCATATTAAAGCAAACGGCAAAGACAAAGGTAAAAACTTTGTCTCTCCTGAGTACGCTCTTTCAATTATTCTAACTAGTATGGAGAAAAGACGCAATGGCGACAAAAGAAATAATTAAATACGTGCTTGCTGAAGCAGCAAAGTCAAATGTTGAAAAACGTAAAGTTGGTTGTGTTATAACAAACAACAAAGGTGCTATAGTAGCAGCAGGTCGTAATGCATCATTCAAAGATGAAAGACCTGACATTCATGCTGAGGAAATGGCTTGCGAAGAGTTTGAAGATAAAGGTGAAGGACCATACACAGTATATGTCACACATTGTCCTTGTCCTAACTGTGCAACTATCATACTTGACAACGGTATAGTTAATATAGAGGTTGTTGAAGAGTTTCTAAAATTTGATAGTAGTAAACTAAGGATGGACTTAGTTCCACCATCTTCAACAAAAGCTTTAGCTGAAGTATTAACATTCGGTGCAAGTAAATACAAACCTAATAACTGGCGTAATTGCAAAGATTTAGATAGATATGAAGGAGCTTTATTGCGTCATATACAAGCATATAGAGAAGGTGAAACACATGATAAATACTCTGGTATGCCTCACTTATGGCATGCTATGACTAATATTGCTTTTCTTATTGAATTAGATGGCAAATCGAATAAAAAACGGAAGTCAAAATAAGATTTCTATATGTCAAATCCGTCCGTGACCGAGACCAAATAATTTTCTAGTATGATTAATAAGGAAATTATTTTGGTCTCGAATATGGAGACATTTGGAGACCAAATTTAATCGTGTAAAGCCATTGGCTTGGCACTAAAGGAGTATTATAATGTTACTTGCAGACTTATCAGGAATTGCTTATCACAAAATTATTAACTATTACGCTAATGAAGAACGACCTGACATTAATGATGTTAAAAGAGTATTATTAACAGAACTAACTGAGTATGAAGAGTTGTATAGTAAAACCTTTGGACGTATGATTATTTGTGCAGATTCTAAACCATATTGGCGATCTGAAGTACAACCTTCGTACAAACTTAACAGGCTTAAAGCACGTGCATCTTCCACAATAAACAGTGAAGCGTTCTATGAAGACTTAGCAATTATTAAAGAAGATATAATCAACTACTCTAACTGGGTTATGCTTGACATTAAAAGAGCTGAAGCAGATGATATAATTGCAGTACTAACTGCATATGCAAGATTTATTGATGAAAAAGTACTTATTATCTCAAGTGACAAGGATATGCTACAGTTACAGACAAGACACAAAGAAGTTTATCAGTTTAGCCCTAACAGAAATAAGTTGTTGACACTTGAGAATACGGAGTACGATATACTTACTCACTTTCTTAAAGGTGATACAAGCGACGGTATACCGAATGTGTTTAGTGTTGAAGGTCATTTTATGATCGAAGGTGAAAAACCTAGACAGAAGTCTATAACTAAAAGTATTATTGCTGATGTTCGTGAGAACCTTGAAGACTTAACTAAATGCAAGTCCTTAGACAAAACAAGTATTGCACGATACAATCAGAACATTGAGTTGATTGATACCTCTTTTACTCCTGATGACTTGCAAGCGGCCATAAGGAATACATACAAACTAAGTAATGTGTTAAACAAAGAACACAAACTTAATGAACTACTTTCACCTTTTGAGGCAGATGAAGAAGAAACAATATCTAATGGAACAGTAAGGTTATAAATGAATAAGACAACTAAAGAAGCAATAGAGTATCTTATTAGTACTTTAGAATTAACAAGATACAGACTAGCTGTTGAATTAGGTGCTTCACCTTCTTCTGTACAACAATGGCTAAAAGAAACTCGTATGTCAAAAGCCTATGCTGATTTGATATTTAAACTTTATGGTATAACAATAACGGATGCTGTATGATACCTTATAATTTTCAAATACGTTTAGCTGATGAAGCCTACGAAATACTTCGTGAACACTTGATTGTATACTTAGCGTTTGAGGAGCGCGTAGGTAAGACTTTAACAAGTATCTTAGTTGCTGAAAGAGCGGATATAAAGCATATATTAGTTCTAACTAAGAAAAAAGCAATAGGAGGATGGTTAGAAACATTAAAAGCTTTTAAACATAAGAAAATGTACACAGTAACAAACTATCATCAAGCACACAAATTTAAAGCAAAGTACGACTTAATTATACTTGATGAAAGTCATAACTACATATCAGCATATCCTAAGCCGGGTAAGATATGGAAGGAAGTTAAGAAGTTAACGAAGAAATTACCTTTGATATATATTAGTGCTACACCTTATGCTCAGGGACCTCAACAACTATATCACCAACTAGATTTGTCTACATGGTCGCCATTTAATGATTTTAGAAAGTTCTATATTTGGTTTGATACATACGGTAAACCTTATAATATACCTATTAATGGTATCAACATTCCACAGTACGACAGAGTTGATGTTGAAGCAGTTCTTGACTGTGTTAAACATCTGTTTATAACAGCTACTAGAAAAGAACTTGACTTTAAACATGAACCTAATGATTGTGTACATATTATTGAACTTGAACCTAATACTAAATATGTGTACAATGAGTTAATTCAACACAGTATAGTTGAGTTAACTATAGGTATGTTAGTTTGTGACACAAGTCCTAAGCTAAGGACAAGTCTACATCAAATCGAAGGTGGTACTATTAAGATAAACGATGATCGCTATTTATTAACTAATAGTGAGAAGATAGACTTTATTCTTAATAAGTTCGGTGATAATGGTTCTTTAGTTATAATGTACAACTATATAGCTGAGAAGAAGAAGCTTGAAGAGGTATTTAAAGAAGCACTTATACTACAAGCTACTTCATTTGCTGAAGGTGTTGATCTTCACAAGTATGACGACTTAGTTATATATTCACAGGACTTCTCTACTGCTCGTCATACACAACGCAGAGCACGACAATGCAATAAGAACAGAGATAAACCAATTAACGTACACTATTTACTTGTCAAAGGAGCAATTAGCTCTCAAGTATACAAAACAGTTTCAGTAAATAAAAAGAACTTCGTAGACAGCGTGTTCGATAGGAGTACAATATGAATAAATTTAAACCTATGAAACCTGCAAGCAAACTAATTAGTCCTTATGATATGAAAATATGGCCTAAACTTGCGTCAACTAAATTTGATGGTATAAGAGCTGTTACAAGTCCAAATGGAGTTCTATCTAATAGCTTAAAACAGATACCTAATCGTTATGTCCAAGAACAACTAGCTAAGATACCAATTGATATAGACGGTGAGTTAGTACTACGTGGTGAAGCTGGAAAGTGTTATGATAACAATCAGTCAGCTTTTATGTCTAGAGATGGTAAACCTGACTTTGTACTAAAAGCTTTTGATTGTGCTACATATCCTACTAAACCATTCTATGAAAGGCTTCAGTCAGTACATGATTATTGTAATGTATTTAGTTTTGTTGAACCTGTTGGGCATAACTTAGTATATACTCCTGAAGAAGTATTAGTACTATATGAAGCAGCAAGAGTTTTTGATTATGAGGGTCTTATATTGCGTGATCCTAATGCGCCTTATAAATATGGTCGTAGTACGGTTAATCAGGAATGGGGATTAAAGATGAAGCCGTTTGATCCTGATGAAGCTATTGTTGTTGGTTTTACTGAGTTATATCATAATGAGAATGAGTCAAAAGAAAACGAAATGGGTAACAATGTGCGATCAAGCCACAAAGACAACAAAGTGGCAGGTAATACATTAGGTGCTTTAATTTGTGACTACAAAGGTAAAGAGTTTAAGATAGGTACAGGCTTCTCAGCTGCTCAACGTAAAAGTATATGGATGAACAAAGAAAGTTATAAAGACAAGTATGTACGGTTTAAGCATCAAGGTATAACTAAAGTAGGAGTACCAAGAGGACCAGCTGTGTTCTTAGGCTGGCGAGATGCTATTGATATTGGTGACTGTTAATGAGTGAACAGAAACTACAAGCTAAGATATTGAAGTGGCTAGACAAGCAAGGCTTCTACACAATTAAAGTGATTGTGTGTAATAAGAAAGGTGTCACTGATATCATAGCTTGCTCACCACAAGGACGATTTGTTGGCATTGAAGTTAAGTGGGGAAATAATAAACCATCTAAGTTACAAGAGTATCATGTGTCAGAAATTAAAAAGCGGAAAGGTTTCGCTATGGTGTGTTGGTCATTAGAGTCATTAATACTTAAAATGAAGGAGGAAGGTGTATGTTCTACTTAGGTAAAACAAGTTTGAGAAGACTAAAAGATGTTCACCCTGATTTAATTAGAGTTGTTGCTAGAGCAATAGAGATAACACCTATTGACTTTGGTATAATTGAAGGTCTTCGTACGATAGAGACTCAAGAACGTTATATGACTAATGGCAAAACTACAACTATGAACTCTAAACATCTAAATCAAGGCGATGGTTACAGTCATGCTGTTGATCTTTATTGTCGTGATAACAATGGTAAGATTACATGGGAACACAGATGGTTTAGATTAGTTATCCAAGCTATGTTCACTGCAGCTATAGAACAACAAGTCTATATTAAAGCAGGAGGGTTATGGAGAACGTTTCTAGACTCTCCACACTTTGAACTAAGTAAAAGACCTTAACTAAAGAGCAGAGGACAACTAAATGTCCTCTGCTTATTATTACTTCTCTCTAGCAACTCCTTTAATCTTCTCAACTGTCCTCATACCACCAATACCTAACATACCTAAAAGAACAGGATATAAGGCTGAAACATCAACCTTAGGTACTGCAAACCATATGTCTAAGAATGGTGATAATATGACATTATAAGCTAGACCTATACCGCAAACCCAACCTATGAATGGTCTCCATCCTGCAACAAATAAAGACTTACTTGCAGCCTCTACTTTGTTTATCTCTAGCTGACCAACTAATAACTTAACGTGAGCATCTAACTTAGCTAACTCACCTCCTTGCTTTAGTTCTTCTAGTTTACGCATCTCTTCTGCACGCTTGTTTGCGTCAGGCCAAATACGCTCAACAACGCTCTTACCTAATTCAAATACACTTGTTAACGGATCAAGTCCCATAATATAAATTAACCTATTATTAGTGTTACATGTTATTAACCTATGAGTTTATTGAGTACTAAAAACTATACCATCTAAACTTGTTATCGCTTGTGAGGCTGTTGTCATAATTACTTGTCCGTTTGTCTTAACATACACAAGGCCAAATGCTCCGTTGGAATTTACTATAAATGCTTGTTGTTTTGCTAGTCTATAACCTAATGGTAAAGTGAAAGCTTGGATACCTAATGTTCCTGTTTTTATACTCCCTTGTAAATGCACTAATCCATCAGAATCAAAGTAATATGACGCGTCCTCCCAAGGTGTACCAACATTTGCCCAGGAGTTTTCAAATGCAACTCCAGAGTCTACACCAACGAATGTCTTATGCGTTGATTCATATCTATAATTATACTGACCAGTTGTTATTATTGTTTCGTACCATGCATCACTTAGGTTATCTGACGAAGAAAAACCAGTATAGTCATTTTCTATAAAGGATATATGATGAGCGTTTGCTGTAATCGCTACAAGTGTTGCACTGACAGGTGTCTCTAATGATATATTACAATTCGTAAATTTAACCCACTTAGTGACATTAAAATTAAATAACTCTCGCTCTGTAAGACATGATAAACGGCATTGTTTGAAGTCAATCTTTAATGGCGCATATTCAGGGGAACTTGTGCCTGAATTAATTTCTAATACGTACGTACCTACTGTCGCTGCATTATCCTCTAACCATACATTATTAAACTCAAAATTTTCCATTGAATTAGTATGTGTATTGGGTTTATTAATTTTTAACCCATAACCATCATTACTCTCAATAACTACGTTGGTGAAGTTTACCCCAACACCAGACTCAAGAAGAACCCCACCAATAGTATTAAGGGATATATTCGTGTCTGTCACTGAATAGGTAGTAGATGAAACACCAGAAACCAATAAACCTACACCAGGATTTTGGTTAAGCCCGCAATTTGTTATTTTCATGGTATTAGTAAAATTAGCCATGTGGACACCAGCTATTGTATTGCCACGTATTCTGCAACGATCAATGGTATTTTGAGCCGCTATGTATACACCTTTTTCTGCTATTGAGTTCCCGTCAATATCTAGGTCTTGCAACAAACACTCTCTTGCACCCTCTGTACCTATAGTTGTGATATAATCAAAAATAATAGTTACACCAGCTATAGCTCTTATAACTGTTGACGGTGTTGATAATGAGTTGTATGCTGTACCACTACTAGCTCCTTTTATGGTTGTATTATTACCAAGTATCATTATATTACTTGATACTTGATACACGCCGTGTGTGATACGTATCGAACGTATTGAGTTAGTGTTTGCAAATACTAGGGCTGCCTGAATAGGTATGTTGTTATCGAGCCTTGTTGTATTAGCGCCAAACCACTCTATATATAGTGATCCAGAATATTGACGAACAAAAGCACCCGAAGCACCTGTGAGGTCTGAATTGCGAGCTACATAAATACCACTTTGTGTGTCTGCAGCAACTTCAGTAGAAAGGTCAGATGAGTTCCATTGAAAATCCCAGTCCCGATTTTCAGTAGCTAAAAGATAACCTGAAACTTTGAAAACTGCATTGTCATCAAGTGTATAGTCAATAGCACGAAGGTCTGCAATATTATTAACTGAACCAATAATACTTATCTTATCAAGCTCTAAGTCTTTACCATTACGACGTTGTATAACTTTACCATTACCTAAAGCTAAGTCTTGCATTGTTGCTAATTGTTTATATACTGTAAGTGTCATTATTTCCCTCCTAAAATTCGGACTCTGTCTGAGCCTTGTAGAACTGCTTCGTAACCATACTTTCTAAGTATAGAATCCAATACTTTATTGTCTAAAGTTATAGCCTCAGTTTCAGCTATCTCTTTAGCTTGTTTAAGTGTTGCTATTCTGTGCATAGGTATTTCTTTACTTGTGCCTGCACCTATAAGTTTCCCTCCTTTATATATTTTAATTTTAGGAGTACCAACTTCAATTTCTTTCATACGATTAGTAGAAGCTAACTGTTGTAATTCTAATACTTGCTTTGATAAGTTTGCATCATCAAAGAGTTCTTCTTGTAAGAGTTTAAAATTCTTAGCATCTAAAGGTTTCTCTAGCAACTTAGATGTAGCCCTAACTAAAGCTAACTGTCTATTTGCATCACCTGGAGCCTTGCTTTTAACATAGTTAAAGACACCTGATGCAACCTCAAATTTTGCTCGTACAACAGGATCAGCAGTTAGATAACTCTGAAACTTAGGAATAGTAATCATATTAGCAGTCTGAGCTAAGTAAACGTCGTTTTTGAATGTCTCACCTAGCTCTATTAAAGCATTCTTAACTGCACGAGCATCAGGTGTAGTAAAGTTAATTTTTCTTAGTTCAGTAGCTAACATAGGAAAGTGTATAGCTTTAGCTCCTGCCTTGACTCCAGCTGTATATTGATTAGCTAATAGATCAATAACTGCACCTTCATACATCTTACGACCTTCAATAGGTAACTTAGACATGATATCTTCAAAAGAGCCATCTATTGACGTTATATATCTACCTAACTTTCTAACAACAGCTTTAGGTTGTAAAGCTCTCATTGAGCCATCTTTATTAAACATTGAACGATACATTGTAGTTTTTTCAACTTGCTTCATCTTGCTATAATCCATACGAACTTTTGACCAATCGTTTAACCATTTAGTAGGATCATCAAATACGTATTGCGCACCATCCTCAATAGCTTCATCTATATTAGCTATTACACCCCGCAATGTTTGCATATCATCAGCTTTAGTAATTTTCTTGTTATATAGAAAATCATTAGTTATCTGTCTTAGTTCAATAAGATCACCGTATGTACGACTTTCAGACATAGCGTTAACTCTTTGCATCTGAAGTATAAACTTCTCTTTAGTAACAGGATCAGTGATCTTACTTGCAAGATTACTAGTAACAGGTTCGATAGCTAGTTCTTCAAAATCCCAACTAAAATTAAGACCTTGAGGTGATTGGGTAGCTTCAGCTTTAACAATTCTGTATTGGTCTTTAACATCTGAAACGTAGTTCTGTAAATCTTTAACAAGTAGTCTAGGTACCTGCTCGTCTGTAAGATTAGCTGTTTGAGCTAGTACTTCGTCAGCTCTCTTAGATACAGTGTAAGCAGTAGCAGAGCTAACTTTAGGTTTAGTTGCACCAGCTGCACGAACTAAGTCTTGCATACCAGGCTCAGCTAATGCTACAGCTTGAATACCTTTCTGATACTTATTACCTGTAAGTGTAGAATGCTTCTCTAATTGAGCAACAATTGCCTCTATCTGACTATCATTTAAGAATGTGGAATCCTTAAGAGCTTTATATGCTGCTCTAGTTTCTCCACCGCTTATTGCATCCTTAGCTTTGATTATTCCTCTCCAACCTAAACCAAGACCTTTAGCTATTGGATAACCGATAACTTCACCAATTGCAGCTGCTTCAAAAGCATTTAAAGCTCTATAAGCCATTGCTTCTGCTTCCATATCTTCCTGCAACCTCATTGCTTCCCACATATAATCAGCTTGTGAACCAACTGCTGCGCCTAACAATCCGCCTCCTGCTGCTCCTATTATACCCATAATAGGTTTAGCTAAAGGACCAACAAACGGTAATACAGGAGGCGTAGCTATTGCTGCAAGTTTACCACCTGATATTGCTCCACCAATACCACCAGCAATTTCACCTGAGTTCTTCTTAATGTCTTGCCAAAAACCTTGGCTTATCTCAACTAGACCTTCAGGTGTCTGTGCAAAGAAACTCTCTGACCCAACGCCATTTGCTTGCCAAACAATATCAAGACCGTAGTTTTCTTTTACCATACTAATAATACGTGTACGACTAGACTCTCTAGCTTTGTCATATCGTTGTTGAGCTTCTTTATTACCAAAGAATGCTGGAATAGTTGTTATAGTATCAGACACCATTGTTGGATGTATAATTCTCATAGAACTAAGTAAATCTTCAGCAGTCATACCATTATCAAGATCATTGATATCATATATTTTAGCAGCTTTACCATCTGCTGGAGGTATCTCACCTAATTTATAAGGATCACCTAATTCATATATCTTACGAGGTTCATCATACTCTGTATCCGCAGATATCTCTCTACCTTCCATCTTCTGCTTTATTTCTTCTATTGACATACCAGCTTCTTTAGCTTGAGTGATGATATCTACTCTTGTATTTATCTCAGCTAAATCTTCTTCATCATAGTCATAATCATCTGCTAACTTCTTGTTAATTTCTTCTGCTGACATACCAGCTTTATAAGCTTGATAAGCAACAAATGCTCCAGCAACAGGAGAAGAATAAAGACTAAAACCTTTAGCTTTAGGATTCAACTTAATAACAGCATAGTCAATAGGATTACCATTTAAACCATCGCCAAATAAACTTGCAGCTGTATCTAAGTCACCTTCACGTATATACATAGCTACATTGGAGGCAGTTTCTGTATCTATACCTTCGTCAGTAATCATTTCTTGTATATCTTTTAAAGATAATCCATTATCAACTAATTCCTCAAAATTATTAATAAAAGCTGTTATACCTTCTTTGTCTGGTTTATAACCACCACTAAGCACAACTATAGGTTTGTTGCTTACTGTCTTCATTTCGAATGTGCCACCTGACTGTTTAGCTATTTTCTTGGTAGTGTTTACTACTTGTGTTTCATACCACTTTTGTACTCCTACGGCACGACTCAGTTCATTGACATTACCAGAAATAGGAATAGCTAATTGAGTCTTACCATCATTTATAGCATCAACAACCTCACGCTCAATACCCTTCTTCAACCAAGTCTTCTCAAATGGCGAAGTAGGTACAACTTTAACTAGTTTTTCTGTTGCTTCTACACCTTCATCCCATAAAGTGTCTATTTCATACCCAGATAAACTATATTTAATCATTAGTTCACCTCTAGTAGTTAAGTGATCTACTTTTGAACCTTCTTCAAGTTCTGCTAAGACTTTATTAAGATCAACCGTTTTATCATATCCTGATTGACGACCTGCTTGGTGCAAGTCAGATTGTATTTCGCCAACCACTCTAGTTGATACACCATCAAGATCAGCATCGTACACACGAGTATGCATCAAATAGTTTGGATCACTTTCAAAGTGAGTAGACGTATAACGTGAAGTTTCACTATTTTTATTATTGTTTAATATTGATATCGCTCTATCAATAGAATCGTCAGCTTCCGGATTAAAACCATAACGTTCTAATATGTCAAAACCAGCGTCTAAAGTAGCTTCAGCAGGGTCATCATCACTAATAAAACTATTTAAGACTTTAATATCAGATTCTGAAAGAATAGGTTGTGTAGGTGCGTCGATTGCTATACCATCTTCACGTTTGAACTTGAGTATCTTTTCTCTATACGTTGGATTATGATATTTATTAGCATCTACAGAGGTATCTTTATACTTACTAGTATTAGCTGTAGTATAGAACTTGTCTACACGTTTAGATTCTGCATCAACTAATGCTTGCTTTGTTACTTTTCCTGTTTTAGGTATAGCTAACTCAGAGAATTTAAGTTCTTCAGCTTTTACACCTTTCTTTAATAGCATAGGTGCAACAGACTCTGCCTTAGAAGCAAAGCCCTCTGGTAGTTCTTTTATAACTTGTTTAAGTACTGAACTAATTGCTGACATATTCTAAACTCCTTCGTTTGTATTTTGAGGTAGTTTCAATGCAGAACTCATAGGTTGCTGTTGTCCACCACTACCACCTTGAGCCATTTCTGATGCTGATTGTTGAGCTTCAGGATTACCTCCAAGTTGCGCTGCAGTCTGTTCTAATACTTCAGATATCTGAGGGCTATACTTAGTACCCATAGTCTTCATAGCTAAAGATGCAACTTTAAAGAAACCTGATGGATTAACTTGAGCTAACATATTACCAATTTGTCCTGACATTACTGACTCAAGCATTAACTGACCTTTCTCATCTTCATCATTAAAACTTGATGACTCAATCTTAACATCAAAGACACTAAACTCAAAGTCTGTACCTTCTTCTGATACAGGAGCAAGTAATATATTACCTTCGTCATCCTCCATCATTTCGTTACTACCAGGATCAATGACTTCCATTAATATCGGTTTATATATAGGTTGTCCTTGTTCATCGTATTCACCTGAAAACATTTCCATTGGTTTGTTTATTTCTACCCAACGTTGACCAGTCATAGCATCTGTTATACGAAGAAACTGAGTTGCTCTATAATACTGTTTAGCTAAGTTACCAATATCCATAGCTAATGATTGGTAAAATGATTCAATACGTGCAGTTATATATCGCAATGACATTATAGTAGCATTCTGCTGAAGTTTAACCTTACGACCTGAGTCACTTGCAAAAGCCATACCTAAGAAACTATCGTTGATACCTAATACACGTTGAATACGATCAAGAGCTTTGTCAATTAGAACATACTGATCTAATAGTTCTCTTGTCATTTGTTCAACTTTAATACCGCTTAAGTCATTGACAGGTATAACACCATTAACTCTGTTAATAAGAGTCTTAAAATTTTCTATGTTGTCTACAGCTCCCTCTTGTACAAATACTTTAGTTGTATTTGCCATTAACTGTATTTGTATCAATGCTTGGTTAATAGATTTCTGTGATTCAATAACCTCACGGAATATACCATAGTATTCTGCTTTATTTGAACTATGTAGTTTTTGTACACGATAAGGCCATCTTGTTTCTTTATAAGTTATTTCTGTCTTACTTAGTATATGCGTATCGTGCCAATAGATAGACCAACGTTTACCATCTTCATCTTCAAGTACAGTATGAACAATAAGATAGTTGTCATGTACACGATAATAACCTGAAAAACCGTAACCACTGTAACCATAGTTGTAACTACCATAATCATTAGTTGAACTAAACTTATGTTCAAAATCCGCTTCAGTAGCATTAAGGTAATTTTGATAAGGTGAAATCTTTTTTAGTGCATCTGCACCAAATGTGTTTCTAACATCATCTTCAGCCATCCACTTAAAGCGATGTAGATACTTACCATCAGAATAGTCATCAAGAACGCTCATTGGGTCTAAAACTAACTCATAGTCAGGAACATGGTTAACTGTACATTGATTAACAGGTCTACCAAACTGGTCTCTATCTCCTGTATCTCTGACTTCAATATAAGAACAAAGAATACCTGATACTAACCCACCTAATTTAATCTGATCACCTTCAATATCAAAGCGATTCTGTTCTAAAATGAAATTGATAGTGTCATTAAGAACAGTTGATGTAGTTATATCACGTGGATGCCTAGGTCGTACAACAACTGTATTAACTACAGTACTGTAATAACCAACAAGCATTCGTGCAAACATTTTAATAACATTAAAAGTCTCTTTTGGCTGGCCTCTACTTTCTAACACAGCTAATTGATCATAAGTATAATGACGATTATGGTAAAGATTCCATACTTCATTAGCTTCTTTACGTGATGCGTCAAACGTCTCATAACCAATCTTAAATGTGTCTCTACATTCTTCTACAGTGGCTTTCATTATAGTCCAGCCTCCTTCATTGCAGAATCAAAATCAAATGGTTTATTAACGTCAACCTTAGGTACAGTCGGGTCTACACGTTGAACCTTAACACCTTTACTTTTAACCGCTTTGTCTAATCGTAAGTTTGGATTATTTAAACGATCTTCAATGGCTACAATTGCATCGTCTATTTCTTCAATTGATTGACCTGTATAATAATGAGCAATATCAGGATCATTTAGATCGCGTATGGACTCCAAATTAGTCTTAATTGTCTCCATTTGGACTTTAAGCTGAGCCATAACCGGTTGAAACTTCTGACCTAATCTACCTGCTGCTTTATTGAAAGCTGTTATTTCAGATTTAGTTAATGAAGCTCCATACATAGCATTTCTAAATACGTTACGGAATGTCTCATATGATGCAGTTGCTTTATTACCTCCAACCTCATCAACCATATATTTCTTAAAATCTTTAAACGTACTATCAAGTAAACCTGTTTCATCCTTTGTTAACTCTGTACCTGCAACATTACCTAAGGCTGTAAGGTCACGTAAATTCCTTATAGTACGCTTATCCTCAGTAGACAACTTAAAGTTTCTTAAATCTTCAATTGGACTAATGTAGTCACGATAAACACGAGCTCTATCGATCTTAGACATATCTTTAACGCTAGTATCTAGCCAATTTATTTCGTCAAGACCTTTACGTAGTTCTCTAACGTCAGTAACCTCTTTTTGAGTTGAAGTCTTAGCTAAGTTTTTATACTCACTTACAGCTTCTTCCATCGTTGCGCCAGGATTACTTTCCATGTACTTCTCAGCAAAACGAGACTCATTAGTCATACCTGCGCCTTGACGTCTAGCGCTATAATATAAATCTAAAGCTTCTAGATAGTCAACATTCTTGTCTTCTTGAATCTTAGCAACAGCTCTTTCTTCAGTTGAACTAAGAACGCCAGTACCTTTACCTTTACTTTCCATGTCTCTTAGCATCTGATAAGCTTCAGCTACATTTTTAGCTTTACCAGTTTTAATAAGATCGTCTACAACGCGTTCTTGTAAATTAACTTTGGACCCTGATACACCTGAACGAAGCATTTGATTAACTCGAGCTTTACGTTCCTGTATAACTAGCTCTTCATTAGTCATAAAGTTGTTAAAACCTGTGCCAGCATACATATCATTCATATTAACTATGCCACGTTTGTCTGTACCTGTAAAGATAACTAAGTCTTTACTAAGTTCTTTGTCGGCATATACAGCGTCTAAGTCTGCATAACCCATCTTACGAAGCATAGCATCATTTTCTACTGTCTTTGTTAAAGGGTCGACACGAGTGACATCACCATACAACTTAGTTCCAACAGGATTATTCTTAGCTTGACCTAACCAAGTATTAAGATGACGTGTATCTTTGTCTGACTCAAATCTACGAAATGAATCATAAGTCATAGATTTCATCATTTGAGCATTTGTCTTATACGTTTTAGCCTCAAGCTCTTGCATTGCCAACTCATTAGCACGATCACGTTGAGGAGCATTTTCATTAAACTCCTCTAACTGTCCTTGTGCTAATTGCTGTTTTGATTTTGCTTCGGCTAACCTAGCATCTCTTAAGTCAGCTCCTGCCATATCTTTAGAGACCTGACTTAAACCTTTGGTTACACCAGCCCATAATTGTGCATTTACCATTATAATACCTCTACTTATGTTTGAGTTATAGGCCCATAGTTCGTTGGTGGCGGTTTAACAACAGTTCTGTTGTTATACGCACTTATAGCTGTACCAATAGCTGGAATAGCTGCAGCCATAGCAGTACCTGTTGCAGCATTAGCTGCAGTTGCTGCATCTGCCTTTTGTTGTGTTTGTTGAGCCATCGTAGCACTCAATGAACTACCAGGATTTTGACCTAAACCAATCTGTAAGAATCTACTTTTATCTTCTGCAGCTTTTATAGGAGCATCTCTTCGTATACTTGCTCGTGTTTCAGCTGCACTTAACTCAGCTTGAGCTTCAATACTAGCGCCTATACCAGAAGAAGGATCAATACCACGCTGAATAAGATTTTCATCTATTCTATCTAAACTTGTTTGGTATTGGGTCTCAAAATCCTCTAAACCTACACTTGCATAATAATCAGGCGTCACATTAGAATAATAATCAGTTAAATTATCTTGTAACGGTCCATAGACTTCGTTCCAGTCATCGTACTTTTCTCGTTCAAAGGCTATCTGAGCTGCTGATGCGTCTGATGATGCTTTAGAAGCATCCTTTGAGCCAAGATAAGACATTCCACCGGACACTATTACTGCGCCTGCTACTGCGACATTGCCCCAAGACATTGTACACCTCCAAAGCTACTAACTAGCTCATTAATTATTGATTCATCATATTCACTAGCTATACATTCTTCCTCAATCTTAGCTAGGTCCGTTTCATTTGTTAAATGTATAGTTGTCCATACGACATCTTCATGCATAAAAACAACTTTCTGTTCACCTTCTAAGGACTCAAAAGTGAAAGGAGCTTCTATTAACAGTTTCCTAACAGTTGTCTTTACTGTACATCTACCTTGTGATATAATATTTAGATGTCTAGTCTTATGTATCTTACCAACTATAAGCATTCCCTTTGGCATAAAGATTTCACGGGCGTAAACACCTTTAGAAAAGTGATGCTTAACTGGCGCATCCAACTGAGGTAACTTTTCCATTACATTAATTAAGTCTTTAATACTATTTATATTATTTTTAACCTTATCTATTTGTATCATACTATAACCACCCAAGCACCATCTTTACGACCATAAATATTACCGTCACTTGGTGCATCTGTTATATAACCAGCAGTTTCTAATGAAGTTAAACGACCATTTTGAGTAGTATTTAATGTGTCCATACCATCTAGTCTACTATTCTGAGTAGTATTTAGTGTGTCTATATCATCTAATCTACCATCTTGCTCAACGTTCTTTTGTTCTACTGCTGTTATACGCTTATTTAGTTCTTCTACAATAAGTTCATCAGTATCGTCTAATCTTAATAAAGTTTGTTCTAACGCTAATTGAGCATCTTGTAATAAACTAAATAGTGTATTAGCTTGTGCTAATAGTTCTTCTTGGCTAACGTATTGATTAGTTGGTCCGGCTCTATTACCAAGTACAATATCCAATTGCTCTACTAAACGTGATAAGAAACGTTGTAGAACAAGTGGATCATCGACATTTGGTGGTACTGATACTAAAGATTGATTAACCATTTTGTCTCATAGTTGCTACATATTCAATTTCGTGTACTGTTCCAGTTCCTTCAATTTCAAACTGGATGCTATAGCCACGTTGTAATTGTTGTGGTACCTGAAGTTGATGGGTCTCTTTACCAGTTAAAGTAAAATTAGCAACAACTTCATCATCAATTATTATATTTATTATTATATCACCTTCTGACCGAATGTACACCTTTTTATACGTTTTATTCTCAGAAAATGAACCTTCTACAAACCTTGGAGACTTATATTTAAAAGTTAAATTAGTAGTATCTTTATATAAGAGATATAAAAATCCATTGTTGTAACCATAGATTAAACCTTTAGCTACAGAAAGAGATATTGTTCCTAAACTAAGATACTTAGGTATTATATTAAATCTATAATCCCAAGCTAATATACTACCATCGTCATTATGAAGATAATAAGTTTCATCATTAACAACAGAGCTAACTGGAGTTAATTCTAGTTTGCCTAAAACGTTTTTAGTTAAACTGACTACATTATTACCTGACGAAGTACATAAACCATCTTCTGATGCCCATATTAATGTTCCTTCAGCTGCTTCACTAATAGACTCAAAAGCTATACAACCTTGATCACCTCTTAAAGATTGTTGAGCTAAAGAGTTAGGACCTGTTCCAGTTACAATAAATGTCTTAGTTCTAGTGAATACAAGTATACCATTCGCTACTGCACCTAGTCCAGTTATGTCTGCTTCAAACTGTAGTTCAAATTCAGGAGGCCATGCATTTGGTTTACCTATAGGCGTAAATCTAAGTGACGAACCTATTGCACCAAATAGCATAGCATAAGACTCAGATAAGAATTGAAGACCTGTTGGTGCTTCATAGAAATTATCAGACTCTAGTAATCTGCCATCCAATTCTGTATCACCTAAGTTATCTATGTATGAAGTAATAGCTGAACCTAATTGCTCAACTAAAGTAAACTGTGTTATATTACCACCAACGCGATATAATCGTTTATTAGTAACTTGTGAATCGGTAGACGTTTCAGGTAGTGTTATTTGTATACTACCACTATTAATTTCTAGTTCATCAGAGACTGGATTTGGAGCCGATTCAGTGCCATCAGTAGAGTTATAGTAGGTATAAACGTATTGATACGTACCATTAAATGGCGATATATTATCTTCGTCTAACTCTTCATTAGCACTAATATCAAATACTGAATCTGTAAATACATCTGTTTTAGCTGTAAACTCATAAGCTAATCGCCAAGCACCGTCATAATAACGATATAACCTAGCTGAATCAGCTAAATCTCCCTGCAGTTTTGAAAACTCTATAGCTCTATTAGTTGGATCGTTTTCTGTAGTTATTGTATTACGACCAGCTCTTGTTAAAGCTGCGGTTGCAAGTCCACCAAGTGCTCTTGTATCTATTGTTATACTTGCATATACCGTAAGCTTAAATGGTGTAGAGTATACACTATTATTGACATTGAATAGCAGATAATCAAAATCGGAAGCAGGAAGATCACCTGAACTATCTTTATTAAGTACTGTGATATCTTCTAATGGTATAGCGACATCAATATTAGATATAACACTCTTAGTCGCAGGTCTTTCAATACCTAAATTATTATATGCACCGCTTGAGTATTTCTGTGGTCTAGTTATTCTGTCTGTCAAATACATCTTACGTTGGAATTCTAGAAAATCAGTTAATATGTCAGCACTAAGCCACTCATCTTCTGCATCAAAGTGTTTATTATACTGAGTTGCTACTATATCAGTAAGAAGCTTATCTTTGAGTGGTACTAATACACCTTTAGCATTGTCTATATTTTCATAGACAATGCCTTGATTAAGTTTTAATAATTGTGGCGCTAGTCTAGTAGCTATACCACCATCAAATACTTGTAGTTTCATAACTACTGATCCTTTTTCCTCTTTGGTAATCTAGCTAAAGTAAGTTTAATAGCTAATACGTCACTTTGTATCTGATTTTGTGTAGTCGTAATAGGTTGTACAAATGATTCAAAGTAATCTTTTAATATACTACGTAGTTCTTTTTCTGTAATAGCTTTAGTTTCAACTACAGCAAGTCGTTCGGATAATACTAAAAACTGCTTAGCATTCTCTGTTTGTACTTTTTTACTTTCTTGTTTTTCCATACGGTAATTAATACCTAATATAGATAATAAAAAAGCAAATAAACCAGCAGCCCAACCTGTCCAATCACCCATTTATTATACCTCAGCCCAGACTGTTCCTGTGAAAGAAATTTTAATACCTGTATTAGCAGGTATTAAATAGTTAATACCACCTTTTAGAACTATAGTTGCTGAGTTCTCTATAGTTGTATTAGCTGTTGTTGATATAATAGTCAACTCTTGACCTTTAGTTCCATTAGTTATAGCACTAATACTTTGTGCAGTAGTAACAGAGAATATTACTGTACTCTTAGCTATAGCAGAGAACGTACTTACGTTGGCAGTTATATCTTCTGTTTTAGTTGCAGGTACAATCTGTTCATAAGCTGTACCATTGTACTGATAAAACCTAAGTAAACCATTAAGTACAAGCACAGCTTTAGGGAACTTAGTAACATCTAATGCATCAAGTTCATCTTGACTGTTGACAGGTCTAAAACCTCTTATCTTAGATACTGTATAGTCTACGCCAGCTCTATTTTGATTGGCTGTACCTTCACCATATAACAGATCTTCTTCTGCCGCTAAAGCTTTCGTTATTGTTCTTACTGAGGTTGTCATTAAATACCTCTCCTATATACTGTTTGGAATTGTCCAGCTCTTGTAAAGTCTTTCATACTATCTTTCTTAGCTGTCTTAACATGTCGTTCGTAGATCAGCATTTGAGCTCCACCTTTTTGTTGGCTTGCAGTATCTACATCATTCATAAGAGCTTGACCACAAAGATAAAATTTAAGTGCTATGTCATACATCGAAGGAATAGTTAAATCACTAGTTTCATCAACTAGGTCGACAGGATTTTTTAAATAATAACATTTAATAAATGAACTAGCTTCTACCATTGTGTCTACAAAGCCATATACATCTTCAAATGTATCTACAATATCATCGTCTGTTACGTCAACGACAGTACCATAAGGAGTTGTAAGGACATAGTCAGTCACATCAATTATAATACCAAAACCGTCATTTGGAGTGTCTGCTGCATCTGTTATAGTTAATGCAGAAGTTACACCGAAATCGGGAACTAAGTCTGTGTCTGTAGTTAAGGAAGCTAATGATGAAATTACTCCAAGGTCATCTAATAAATCTGCATTAGCAAATAGCGTAGTGACTCCAAATAGTTCAGTCTCAAAAAATGTATCTGATGATGCTGCATCAAAAGTGTATTCTGTTTCTTCAAGGGGTTTGTTTGGTATTGGGTAAATCTTACCTTCAAGCATATTAGCTCTGTCATATATAATTGCTTGTGGTTCACCTTTGGTTGACTCCCAATCCATACCAGTTGTTTGAATACCGAAATCTACATACCAACGTGCTCTTGATGTAGTATCTAATTCTTGATGCGTAACTAAAGGTAGTGGTATGTTGTTATATAGTGCTCTTGTTAACAACCAGCAGTCGTTAGGTAGATTAAAGTAGGGATTGTCTATAATGATTGGTACGTCAGTTCGTGCATGCAGCATTTGTGTCTGTTGACAGAAGTCAATCTGTGCTTCATTTAGTATAGCTATAAGTGTAGGATTATCCCAACGTTCTTGCTTTGGGTCAGCTAAGGTAATTCTAGCATTAGCTAGTATCTTTTCTACTCTAGTTGCCATCTCATACCTTTAAATAAAGCCCACGATGTTCTGTGGGCTTTGATTAATTACTTAGTGATTGTTGTGTATTCACCAGTGTTTTTAGTATATTCAATATACTCAACAACTACGATGTATTTACCAACATTGGTAGCTGCACCAACAGTAGTAATACCAAGGTATAGACCTTTACCAGTAGTAGTCAAAGACTGACCAGTAAAAGTGCCCTCTTTACCTGTCGACGTCAAGTCAGCTGCACTTAGAATCTCAGAACCAGCCTCAGCTGTACCAAGTGTTGCAACAGCTGAAGTTGCTGCATCAGAAGCAGTAACAACATGAATATACGCGTCTGTGATAAGAGCGTCAAGCGGGATATTTGCAAGCAAGAAGTTACCTGAGCCAGCAGCAATCTGAGCATCATCTGTGCCCTCAAGTAATTCACTTGCAAATAGGCAGACACCTTTTTTTTGGTGAAAATTATTTTCACGTGTCATATCAGTATTAGCCATAACTAATTAACTCCTTATGAGCCTACCTGAACGTCTACAGTTACTACACCATAATCGATGTCTGAAACTTTAGCCGCTTTATAGTTAGCGTTTTCTGCTTTAAGTTTGGTCTTTCTTACTTCAGTCCAAACTTCCAATGCCGACTCAGACTTAATTGCAAAGTCCTGAGATGGCTGCCATCTGTAATCAGGTTGTTTACCGAACGCAATCTGCAAAGCGCCAGTACCAAGGATTATACCACGTGAATGCAGTAGGGTTGCATCGTAGTCAAAACCGTCCTGACCAGTCCAAGGAGCTGTAGTAGGATCTGCGCCATCATATTGACGAAGACCAGCCATTTCAACTTCTGAGTTATTAAGACCCCAACCAAGAGCTGTACCATCAGTGAAACCAAAGAACTGACCAGCTTCAACAATAAGCATAGCACCAACACGACCAATAATACCTGAGATATTACGGTTGTTGTTACCACGAACGTCACCGTTCTGCATAATTGTCTGATAACCGGAAGTGTCTTTACGAAGAATGTTTGCCATAGCTGAATCAATCATAAAGATCCATAATGGTCGGTCATACTGTGCACCTTCACCGCCCATAGTAGTCTTGAACGGATCAAGAGGACGACGAATACCGCCAGTAGTAAAACCATTTGATGTTTTCAGAGTACGCTCAATATCGAGAAGTTGGTTAAACGTAAAAGTCGTACCAAGATCGATTGTATGAGTAGGAGCCTGAGCACCATCATCGTTGGTTGTAATAAGACCTTGAGCGGCATCAAATAACGCCTGATCTTTCCATCTGATCCATAGATCGCCAAGCTTCGAACGTGAATCCGAATGCTCATTAATCTGCAAATCGCCGATGTTAACACCATCAAATTTATCGCCATTATCAACAACAAGTCGATAACGATCAACAGTAATTTTGTCAGAGAATTTCTTCTTCTGCTCACCTTTACCAAACGCTGTGTCTTTGCCTTTTATTGCTTTACCTGAGATGTTACCATCAAAGTCAAATACAACAGTGTGACCTTCAGCGGAGTTTTCATTGTTGGCCTGGAATACAACGGAATCTTTAGATGTTCCAGTGTAAGGGTTCCAGAAAGACTGAGACGCTTTCTGAATAAGCCCTTCACGCATCCATTTTCGACGTTCTAGATCCGAACCAACCTTAACAATACCAGTAGACATAATGTCATCCTTCTTTTAAGGTTAAAGAGTAATTGTGATGCATAAATGGTTAGGTGATTCCAAGCCGGAGACCTTCAAGAATGCATTTCATACGGTGTAGTAACTACAGAACGTAGAAACACACTTCTTCATTTATATTTCATCGTAACATATAATAGATAAAAAATACACTTAATAATAAAATAACTACTCTAGCTAAGTATAGAAACTAGAGTAGTTTAGTATTAACTTAACGCTGCTCGTACAAAGCAATCTTTAGCTTCAAGTAGTTTACGCAAACCTGCAGACTTCTCTGGTCCATTAGGTAACCCTGACATTTCAGCAGCTAGTTCACCGATAGGTTTACTAACTTTTGTAACTTAAGAGGTAAATGAGTATAACTAAAATAGTCTAGTATACCGTTACTTACTGGATTAATCACCTTCTCATCTGTAATATTACGTTCAGCAAAGACTTTAGCATTACAATGATATACATCGTCTTGATTTAAGAACACAATATAATCACCTACTTTGACAGGCTCATAATGTTTAAACTCAATTACTTTACCATGTTCTATTGAAGTAAGAACAGAGGTTGACTCTTTGTTTAATATTTTAATAACATCTGATTCTACGACTAAATGAGCAAGACGCTTAATTGGTTTACTTTCAAATTCTTTGAACATTAAAATATCTCCTTTGTGTAGTCTGTTGAGTTTTGTTTTTCGACTGCTTCTTTGGATGGGTTACCTGAGCCACGTGCATTTTTAAAGTCTGGCTCATCTAGAGCTTTCTCACCTTTAGCAATTACCTTATTCTTACCAAGATAGTTTTTAACCTCAGTGAGGTACTCATCAAACTGTATTTCGCCAGCTTCAAGTTTCTTAGTTATACGAGGTGGAATGTCATTCTGAATTACATCGTCTGTGATAGCTAATGTTGGATTGTCAGTATTGAACTGCTCAAGCTGAGCTGTACGTCTCTCAAGCTCTGTCATATTAGAAGCTTCTTTGCTAATATCTGCACGCTTCTCTTTAAACTTGACGCGTTTAGCTTCTTCAATATTGCTGATCTCTGCACGCCAAGCTTCAGGGTCCTGAACCTTTAGTTCTTCAAGTTTAGCTTGTTCAGTACTACTTAAGTTTGATACAGCATCACTTTCCCATGAAGAGGTAAGTTTGTCATTTTCTGCTTCTAGCGCTTTAACACGCTGCTGACCTTTAGTAAATGATGCTTGTGTGTCGCGACGTCTTATTTCTGATCTAACCGAGAATGCAGTTGCTTCATCTGTTCCTTCAGGTAGAACTAGTTTACCAGCATCGTCCTTGGTTGTGTTCGCGATAACCTCATTGACTTTGCTTTCGAAAGTCGGAGTACTATTTTCTTCTGCCATAGTGAGTTCCTTTGTTATGTGCAAAGCCTTTTAGCTTGACACGTTGTAGATCCTAATGAATCATATCTATATTATATAACAAAACTGTTTACAAGTACACCTTTTTATTGTATAATTTAATAAATTTATAAAATAGATTTTGTGTAAACGACTTAATGGGAGCTAAGTATGGCAATATTTACATTCAGTACCAAAGATAAGCGGCCTGCTGACGAACAACTTGTAAAGGATATAAAAGAATATTGCTTTAGAAGGAACGTTAACTTCTCAGGTTTAGTTGTTGATCTTCTACGTAAATATAAGACTGATAAGGCTAGCTAAATATGAATGACACGCAAAAGTACAAAGTTATGTCTTTGCTTCAACAACATACTCCACCTAAGGATATTGCTGAAGATATGGACGTTAGTTACGGTGCAGTACTTAAGCTAAGGCGTCAGTTTGATGAAGCAAAGACTAATGGTACTATAGACAAGTTGCTAAGCGCTAAAGATTTAGTCTTAGATATTGCTGAAGAAGTATTAAGTGTTATACCTGTTGAGGAGGCTGCTGCTGAATTAACTAAAGGTTTAAATGGTATAGAACATCTAAGTGAGCAATTTCAAAAGACTGCGATTATACTAGATACTCAGATACGTAATATGCTAATTAGCGTAACTGACCTTAGTGAACTTGAAATTGCTACTGACATACTATGTAAGTTACAAACTGCTTTTGTTAACAAGCAAATGACGCAAGTCAATGTCCAAAATAACTACGGTGATAGTACTCCAAAATATAATCAATTTTTGGGAGACAAGCCAAGTGATTAACTTACGTATAAAGGAAGAAGACTTCAATGAACTCTATCCTGACTTAGTTGGTTACTACGATTTCTTTGATCGTCCTCCTGTTGTTAAAGACAGCGATGAGTTCGAACGAAGATATCTAAGTAGTAAATTATGGAGACTAAATAATCTATATCATGTAATTGATAAATATGGCAAGCCTGTGGTCTTCAGAATGAATTATGCACAGCATAAAGTTTATGCTAAGACTAGACAACATCCACGTATCATTATTCTTAAATCAAGGCAACAGGGAATCTCTACATTCTGGTTAGTTTGCTATTTCGATGATGCAGTATTTGCACCATTTATGAATATTGGTCTTATGGCGCAAGGTACAGATGAGGCTTCTACACTACTAGAAAGAACAAAGTTCTTATGGAATATGCTAAATGATGATGTTAAGCGCTTTATTGGTGTTATTTTAACAAAAGATAATACTAAAGAGTTCTCATTTAGTAATGGTTCAACTATATTTATACGTGTGTCATTTAGGTCTACTACTCTTCAAAGACTTCATATATCTGAAATGGGTAAAATAGCTAATAATTCACCTAAGAGAGCTAAAGAAGTCAAGACAGGGACTCTTCAAGCATTAGCTAAAGGTAATACTGGTGCAATTGAGAGCACAGCTGAAGGTAAGAACATGTTTAAGACTATGTGGGATGACTCTGTTCTTGCATTAGCTTCTGGACAAATGACGCCTAAGGATTTTTATCCTGTGTTTCTTGCTTGGGTTGATGATCCTGACTGTGTGTTAGATGTTGACCAAGTTATAGATGACGAAGCTAATAAGTACTTTAAAGAACTTGAAGAAAAGATAGATAGACAATTACGTAAAGAACAGAAGAACTTTTGGATAGCGCAGAGACGAGAACTTGCAGGTGATATATACCAGGAATACCCTGGTACACCTGAAGAGGCTTTTACTGCTAGTCGTGACGGTACTTACTACGCTAGACAGTTCAACGAAGAAGTTGTCCGTATGGGCGGAGTACAAAAAGGTTTATATGATCCTAACCTACCAACAGACGTCTATATGGACCTTGGAGTAGATGATTACGCTGTACTTCTATTTGTTCAATGGTATCGCAATAAATGGCGTATTATAGGCGAATACTGGAACAATGGGTATGCTTTAGTTCACTATATGGATAAAATAAAAGATTCAGAGTATGATATAAGAGCTGTTAGATTCCCTCATGACATAAAAGTTAGAGAACAAGGGTCAGCTCATAATAATGGTAGAGCTAAAAGTAGATATGTAATAGCACAGGAATATAAGAAGCTTCACAAATTACAATGGAGACTAGATGTGCTACCTAGATCTTCACTAGATAACGGTATTGAAGCAGTACGACGTATAATACCTAATATTCTCATTGATCCGTCATGCCGCTATATTATAGATTGCTTCCTAAACTACTCTAAAGAATGGGATGACAAACTTGAGTGCTGGAAGACTACTCCTTTGCACAATGAGTACTCCCATGGAGCAGACACAGTACGACAACTAGCTGGAAATACAATTGAGCACGCTGACCAACATCAAAGTAAATTGGACTCATACTATGGACACAAAACTAAAAGTGCAGGGTTCGCGTTGTAGTGCACGACGTGAATTAATAGTAGCAGTGGACACCAACGGCGCAATCGGAGCAAGCGGAGACCTAGGTTTCAATTGTCCTGAGGATATGGCATTCTTCAAGGAGTATACCATGGGTAAAGTCCTATGGTGCGGACGAGCGACGTATCCAACAGTTGCTAATCTAATAGGCCGTGACGTGCGACAACTAAAGAGAGGTGAGTTTCCCAAAGGTTGTTATATAGGAGGTGGAGCTGTTTATGCTTCTGTTGTTAGTCGCGTTGATCGAGCAGTTGTAACATATCTAAATACAGAAATAGAGAATGCTGATACGTTCTTTCCTCGAGTCTTTCTTGCTAGTTTCTCGGAAGCGGCGGTAGTACGTAAAGGTAAGTGGGGAATGATAATAGTTTATGATAGATAATATTAACGTTTAAAAGGAGAAGTAACATGGAAAATGTAATAATAGTAGATGGCGATTATCTTATAGACCTTGACGGTAGAGCACAGGTTACAAACAGCGAAAGTTCCACAATGATGATTATTGAAAACTCAGCAAGTGCAGTTTTAATCTTTGGATTTGCGGATGAAGATGGTGATTTTGTTCCTTATCCTAATGGGGTATTTAATGATGGTAAAAAGATCAATCATGGTATAGGTTGCAGACTCATGGTTCGCGTATCTAATATCACAGCTGATAGTGTTACCATACGGAGGTTCCCAGGATGATAATATCTGATATAATTGAACCTATTATTCAAGATATAATTGAACCTATAAATGGGTCAGAAGATGTCTTTGCTTTAATATTAGATGGTGCTCCTGCTTATGACACAACTGTAACTAAGGTTGGTGATTCTTTCGGATCTGGTCCAACCGGAGATATTATTACTTTTGGAACAAATGAGGCGGCGCATACTTATATTAATGGACAGAAAGTATTTTTACAGTACGCGGGTGTTCAAAAGTGTGAGATTGATGGAATACCGACCGATAGTACTAACGGAATTGTAAAAGATGGAACAAAGGTATTAGACCCAGTAATAATAGAATCAGGTGCAGAAAAATTATATTGCCTTGAACTAAACGAACTTGTTACTGATCGGATTGCGAGCATTGATGGGTTAACCGGAAATGTTAATGCACACTCCTGGAAATTGGAGTGCTACGCCGAAGGTATAGTATTAGGCCAATTAAGTGTATATGTTAACTCTGCGGACGTTAATGTATATAAAGTCCCAATAAATACTATTGGAGACTTGATGCAAACAAATGTTATACCATCTTCAACAACAAGAAAAATATCGTTTTTCTCTAATCAGGCACCTATTGGGTCTAAGTTATATTTTAGACTAACACAATTAACAGAAACATCTCACCAACTACCCACAATAGTAAGTTCTAAAGACGGTCCCGTAACAGTTAACGCAAGCATACAAAGTCTTTTAGTTGAAGATGTTGGAGCAGAAAAAGCAGTACTTCCATGGTATTCTGATGTAGGCACTCCATTTGGATTAAAAGGTTTATTTGGTGGCGTTGATGGTAATCTGGCTTTTGGTCAAGGTGGAATAATAACACATACCGTCTATGACCTTTCAATTGACATAGTATTAGGTATGTTCGAATTGAACAGCTTTATTGTATGGTGGATTGAAGCTATAACAGGGTTTATTAAGATGACTGATGGTGTTAATACATGTGTTTCTGATACGGCTGTTGTTGCTGGTACTCCATTCACAGCTTATCCAAGGTGGGATGGTGTCAACGCTAAAATGTGGATAACTAAAGATGACTCAAAGGGACTTGAAGAGCAGTTTGATGGTTTCCCTGCAATGGGTGATAGGTTCTTTGGGATTATAGACATCTATCAGACAAACAGGCAATTTTCATTTAACCAACAGATTGACTTTGCATACGTCTATGACGGTGATGACTTAGTTATTGATGCTGGATTACCAGTTATTGATTACTTATAAAGGATAATAATATGACAACGATACAGACAAAACAGATAGATTTATCATTAAGTGAACGAGGTGTTAACCCAGATGATGGGGTTATTTATATGAGTGGTGATCCCTTAAATCCTAAAGACAATGATTGGCGTCTTAGGCGTGAGGGAGTATTCACATGCCACGAAAGGTACGATTCAAGTCTTCTCCCAGGAGACCCATGGACTGATCAGCTTCAAGAAGGTGGATCAATAGTACTACCAGACGGTGTGACAATTGTAAAAGGAAGTTACGCCGGTGAGCTTTTAGTATCAGATAGCACAGGTCTTTTAATTGCAATGAGTGCGGGCATCTTTGAACGGACTTTTCTGTATGGTGACTTTAATGGAAATCCATCTATTATAGGTAATACAGATGTATTTAAAGCAATAAAAACAAGAGGTAATTTACAGTCAGACATTCAGCCAGGAAATTCAAATAATGTGGCTGCTACAGAGTTTTCTACCTATGTATTTCCTACATTCATTGACGCAAGTCTGGGTTCAACATTCTTCCAGACAAATTTTTTGAAATTTCAACCAGTGGGAATCCCTGCAGATAACAAAGTAAGAATACTTGTTTTTGAAAGTCCTAATTTTGATGAAGGTGATCAGATTTGGCAAAATATATCTAAGGAGGAACTCGGGTCCGGTGAAGGTAGTACAATTGATCCAACCACAGGAGAAGTTCCAATCACACCCGGATTTAGAGGTCCAGGTGGAAAAGAACTTAAAATTGTCATTCAGTCAGCTGAACCGATAACTTTAAAATGTAATGATGCCCTTGGAGATGATGTGACTATAAGTAGCATTGATGAAGAGGGAAAACAGGATTCAATAGTTGCACACCCACCTTGGCGTGATGATATAATATATGCAATTGGGGATCTTATTTTTCAGGGTGATGTTTTGCATATAGGTAATACCCCTGGTATGCAGGCAACAGACTTTGCAACTAATATTGCATTGTGGGATAAGCCTCTATCAAAAGAGGAAATGTACAGAGCGAGAATATCAGCGTACTTGACAACAAATCTAACTCTTGATGGTACTGAACAAATATTGGCTTTTGATGCTGAAAAATGGTCAAGAGACATTACGTGTACTGCTGGTGTGTTTACTGTAGCAACAAAAGGGTATTATCAGGGTTTTGTCAGTCTTTATCTTCTAACAACCGGTGTAGCAACGATCATCGTTTGGGTTGAATGTAAACACTCGGGTGGATCATGGATGTTAATAGATGGTTCAATGATTAGATTCACAGGTAATGATGATGTGTCTGGATATGTCCCTATGAATGGCGGTTTTGATTTATTAGCAGGTGATGAGGTGCGCGTAAAAATAAAGAAAATATCTGGTACAGCATCTTTACAATCAGCAAGTGAATCTGTTGCATTAGGTACAATCAGTCAACCAGCAGCATCTATATCATTTGTCCGGTCGGATAATGTTATACCTGTTCCATAATTACAACCTACCCGGTATTAGCTAATACCGGGTAAATACTTAATCAAATGTAAAGTACTTTATATAAATTTATTAATATACTTTATAAGATACAATCAAAACTGGATTGACGTATCAATAATTGAAGGCCGGACTGGCCCTAGCCCCTTTACGAAGTTCACTACTATAACCCTTGACCACTATAACAACCATCGTTCTCTTACACTTATAGCGTTTACAACCATAATCACAGCTAATAATAGCAATCATTGACCATTACTATAAGCACAGTTCTCTTACAATCACAGCGTTCACTATTAAGATCTTTGATCCTTATCGTGGTCATCGTTCACTACTCTAACCATCGTGTCTAAAAATAATTAAAATAATCGTTTACTTTTAGTTTAAAACATGATAATCACGTGTTCCTTATTATAAAGGATAATTAATTTCAAAATAATTAAAATAAAGGTTTACAAACTAAATTTAATAAACTATAATGAATTTAAAGAGTCAAACAACCAACAACTATAATAAAGGAAATTATTATGAAAACTATTACAATAAGTTATAAGACTAAGACTAATGTAGTTAAATGTAAGAATATACTTGCCATCAACTTGATAAGTCATAGTAAAGTTTTAACTGATAAAGGTTGTTATTCAATAACTATACTAAATTAATTGTATTCTATCTAAAATAATTGTTTACTTTTGATTTTAGATAGACTATAATGAATTTAAAG
>JQIA01000065.1_pt1 | contig 44516 bp, 46 predicted proteins | sample 811431 | NCBI WGS metagenome assembly JQIA01 (sample SAMN02998118, study PRJNA258478) | marine sediment metagenome | biome: marine; feature: seafloor; material: sediment; isolation source: oil-polluted sediment collected from 3 locations (0.5 km, 0.7 km and 0.9 km)... | place: USA: Gulf of Mexico ...
GATGATCGCAGAAGTAACGACCGCAGCGCTAATGTCTGAAAACAAACATCTGGCAAACCCTTGCAGCACCGACAGCACACCGACCAGTGCCAATCAAGAAGATCACGTTTCCATGGCAGCTCACGGTGCCCGCCGCCTGATGCGCATGAACGATAATCTTGGGCGCATTTTAGGTGTTGAAGCGATCTGTGCCGCCGCCGGCATTGATTTTCGTATACCTTTAAAAACCAGCCCGCAGTTGCAAAACGTCATATCACGCCTGCGTCAGGACATAGATCCAATAATCGAAGATCGTTATCTTGCCCCTGATCTAGAAGCTGCCGCTGATCTGATTTCCACAGGTCAACTGACCCAAGCAGCAGGCGGTTTTTCCCTTGCTGAAACTACCTTAAAATAACTCTAAGAGGCCTCCCATGTCTAATTCCCGCAAAAACACCCGCGACATTTACCCTGCCACAGGCACTGAAATAACCGCAAAATCATGGTTAACCGAAGCTCCTTTACGGATGTTGATGAACAACCTGCACCCTGATGTGGCTGAAAACCCACATGAACTGGTGGTCTATGGCGGCATTGGACGTGCAGCGCGTACATGGGAAGATTTTGATAAAATCACCGCCAGCTTGCGTGAGCTCGAAGAAGATGAAACCCTGTTAGTACAATCAGGAAAGCCTGTAGGTGTGTTTAAAACTCACACAGATGCACCACGTGTTCTAATCGCCAATTCCAATCTGGTTCCCCATTGGGCGACATGGGATCATTTTAATGAATTGGATAAAAAGGGCCTTGCGATGTATGGCCAAATGACTGCGGGTAGTTGGATTTACATCGGGTCACAAGGCATCGTGCAAGGCACATATGAAACCTTTGTAGAAGCGGGTCGCCAGCATTATGGCGGTGATCTAAAAGGTAAATGGATCCTGACTGCAGGGCTTGGTGGCATGGGTGGTGCGCAACCACTGGCCGCAGTAATGGCAGGGGCCAGTTGTCTGGCTGTGGAATGCAATCCTGACAGTATCGCTTTTCGCTTACGCACCAAATACCTAGACGAACGTGCGGACACGCTGGATGAAGCTATGGCAATGATCGAAAAATGGACAGCTGCCGGTGAGGCAAAATCCGTTGGTCTATTGGGCAATGCCGCCGATATTTTCCCCGAAATGGTTAAACGCGGCATTCGCCCTGATCTGGTCACCGATCAAACCTCGGCCCATGACCCGATCAACGGCTATCTTCCTCAAGGTTGGGGCATGGCTGAATGGGTTGCAAAACGCGAAACTGATCCCAAAGCTGTTGAACGGGCCGCACGCGCATCTATGAAAGTCCAAGTCAATGCCATGTGTGATTATCATGCCATGGGCATTCCAACGGTGGATTACGGCAACAACATCCGGCAAGTGGCCTTGGAAGAAGGCCTTGAAAACGCCTTTGATTTTCCCGGGTTTGTACCTGCTTACATCCGCCCATTGTTTTGCCGGGGTATCGGGCCGTTTCGCTGGGTTGCTCTGTCAGGTGATCCCGAAGACATTTACAAAACCGATGCCAAGGTAAAAGAACTGGTTGATGACGCACATCTGCACAACTGGCTTGATATGGCCCGCGAGCGCATCAGCTTTCAAGGCCTGCCAGCGCGCATTGCATGGGTGGGTTTAGGTATTCGTCACAAGCTTGGTCTTGCCTTTAACGAAATGGTACGCACCGGCGAATTGAAAGCTCCTGTCGTGATTGGTCGTGATCATCTAGACTCTGGCTCTGTTGCGTCACCTAACCGCGAAACCGAAAGCATGCGTGATGGATCAGATGCCGTCAGCGACTGGCCGTTGTTAAATGCATTGTTAAACACAGCATCAGGGGCCACATGGGTATCCTTGCATCATGGTGGTGGTGTTGGCATGGGCTTTTCACAACATTCAGGCATGGTGATTTGTTGTGATGGTACGACCGATGCCGACCGTCGCATTGCACGTGTGTTATGGAATGACCCCGCAACAGGTGTCATGCGTCACGCCGATGCAGGGTATGATATCGCGACGGATTGTGCGCGTGAAAACGGATTAAAACTACCCGGTATTCTAGGGTAGTTTACCGAGGCTTTTTCTTGTCATCAAACAAACGAATATGTGCAATGATTTGCCCGTGATCTGATGCCAGTTTATTATAAGGGGCCTCTGGATGTGATCCGTCGGTCAGATGATCGTTAAGAACACTAAAATAATCCATTTCACCAATGGCTTTGGGGTTATCGGGGTTTAAATGGCGTGACAGCAAAATCTGATCAATGCTTTCGTAGACCCCACCAAAAGCTGAAGTATAGACCATATCGCGCAGGCTTTTACGCACGAACAGTTTTTCTGCGCTGACCAATTGCATCATTTCTATTGCAGAACGAATTTCCAAGTTTTCATCTCGCGTATAACGATCATTCTTAGCCTTTGCATCATGGCGTCGTATCCATGAATAATTTTTAAACGGCTTTTCGCCGGTTACGATTTCAGATGATACCGCATGGTCACTATCATTAAAATCACCAAGCGATAATACCGGGTTACCTTCCATCAGTTCGGCCACGATCAATTCCCGCAAAATCAATGCTTCAGCCGTACGTCGTAAAGACGCGCGCAAAGCTCCTAATGCACGGCCCAACGGATCATAATTCACCAAATCCGCTTCTGGTGAAAACGCCGCCCCTTCGGGCTTCAGATATTCCCCCAATTTCGATTTGAAGTGACAGTTAAATACCGTAAATACTTGGTCACCTATGGGAATACGCGCTTTGATAATCGGGCGCGAAAGCCGTGTCAGCGTAAACGACCCCGCATCCCCGCCCCCTAATTCAGGAAATTTAACCTCCATGGGGGTCGACAATTCTTGAATAATCTCAGGCGTGCCTTCAAAGCCAAATCGCGATAAAATCGCCAGCCCGGGACGGCGGTGACCGGGTTCACCATCATGCAGGTTCGGGGCAAAAAACAACGCCGCCTTTTCGTAGTTATCAAAAGCCAGTTTCTTAAATATAGCTTTGCGATGATAACGTTTTGACTTATCGGGAATGACATCCGCGTTCAACGCTTCACCACGTGCACTTGTTTCATCAACTACTGCCTGTAATGAAGCTGCGTCGAAAATTTCCTGAAAGCAAACAATATCCGCATTCATCGTCAACAACTGATTCGCCAACCAGCTTTCCTTCCACGCATGTTCTTCCGTGGTATATTCTTCATACTGATAATATTCGCGGTTTGCCCCGATCAGGTTTTTGACGTTGAAACTGGCAATGGTAAATTCCGTCATGCCTTAGTGCCAAACTTTTCCAGTGCCATCTGAAACACCGATGCGTCCACATTACCGCCTGTGGTCACCGCAATAACCGCCTTAGATTGAATTGCATCTCCGTGAAATAAAGCTGCGGCAAGACCAACTGCCCCACCTGGTTCCACCACAATCTTCAAACGATCAAAAGCCAAAGCCATTGCGTGTAAACATTCATCATCTGTCACCACAATCCCGTCCCCGCACAGACGTTTCAAAATAGGAAAGGTCATTTCACCGGGGCTGGGTGTAATAATCGCATCACACAAAGAGCCCGTACGCCGTATATTTTCTTCGATCTTTCCAGATTGCAAAGAGCGTGTCACATCATCAAACTCAAAAGGTTCACATGGGCGCACGGTAAATCCTGGGGCTTTTTCAGCTAAAGCCAGTGCGATGCCCGAAGTCAAACCACCACCGCCACAACATACCAAAACATCCGCATCCGTAACACCCGCTTCAGCCGCCTGTTGCGCAATTTCCAATCCTGTGGTCCCTTGGCCCGCAATGACATAAGCGTTGTCAAAAGGCTTCACTAATACCAAATCCCGGTCTTCATTGAATTTAGCCGCAACTTCATCACGGTCTTCAGTTGCTCGATCATAAAGCACAACCTCTGCCCCTAATGCCTTGGTGTTTTCAATTTTAATGTCGGGCGCATCTTCAGGCATGATAATCACTGCAGGAATATTGTTCATTTGCGCCGCCAGTGCCACACCTTGTGCATGATTGCCCGATGAAAAAGCAATTACACCGCGTTTGCGTTCATTGTCTGTCATTGCAGAGATTGCCGACCATGCACCGCGAAACTTGAATGATCCCGTACGCTGCAAACACTCTGCCTTAACAAACAAAGGCCGTCCTGCAATCTCATCCAGAAACGGGGATGATAACAACGGGGTTTTCACAGCATGGCCTTCCAATCGTTTGGCGGCAGCTTCAATCATTTCAAAATCACTCATTACAAAACCTTTGCTAAATCCGGAATACTATGAAGGGTTTTAAGGATATTTTTAGGTACCCAGGGCAAACGATCAACAGGTTCGCCCGCACGGTTCACCCAAACAGTTTGAAATCCGAACTTGGTAGCCCCTGACGCATCCCATCCATTAGATGACACAAACAAAACTTCTTCAGGTGGGCAATCAAACCGGTCACAAACCATTTGATAAATACGTGGGTCAGGTTTGAATATGCCCACATCTTCAACACTTAGAACATCATCCAGAACCTCTGTCAGCCCGGCTGATTTTACCGCACCGTTTAACATATCTGGTGAACCATTAGATAAGATACCGGTTTGCAGCCCTGCCAGTTTCAAATCTTTTAGCATTTGGGGCACTTCTGCGTAGGCTTCCAATTCCCAATAAAGCGCCAATAGGCGTTCGCGCAACTCAGTATCCGCAGATAGATCACTGGCATCTAATGCGTAATCCAGTCCATTTTGGGTAACTTCCCAAAAATCCGTATGCGCGTCCATAATCGCACGCAACCATGTGTATTGCAGTTGTTTCAAGCGCCAGTCCGTAGCAACCTTTACCCAAACCTTAGCAAAGGTTTCGCGACCAGGTTCAGATGCAGCGCGGCGCGCGGCGGCAGCCACATCAAATAGTGTGCCATAAGCATCAAATATGCATGTAGTAATTGTCATGTGTAAGACTCCTTTAAGGGAACCTTACACACGAAAAATTTTAAGGGAATTGGAAAATCAGTTGTTTTCGTTCTGCGCCATGCCAAGCACGTGATAACCGCCGTCCACACAGATAATTTCACCCGTGGTACAAGCCCCGTAATCAGAAGCCAGATAGACCGCAGTGCCACCAATACTTTCCAACGTCGCGTTCGCGCGCATGGGCGAATTAGCTTCTGTAACACGAAAAGTTTTACGCGCACCGCCAATTGCCGCCCCTGCAAGGGTTTTCATAGGCCCAGGGCTAATCGCATTCACCCTAATACCGTCAGGCCCAAGATCGTTGGCCAGATAGCGCACAGTACTTTCAAGGGCAGCTTTAGCCACACCCATCACGTTGTAAAACGGCGTCACCCGGTTAGACCCTTGATAGGTCAGGGTCAAAATCGTCCCGCCATCTTTCATCAAAGGCAGTGCACGACGGGCAACTTCAATCAATGAATAACACGAAATATCCAACGTATTTTTAAAGTTATCCCGGCTGGTATTTACCACCCGGCCAGCCAATTCATTCTTATCGGAAAAGGCGATGGCGTGGATTAGAAAATCAATACGGCCCCATTCTTTTTCCAACGTGCTAAACAGGTTATCAAGAGATGCATCATCACAAACATCCGCCTCAACTACAATATTGGACCCGATGGTTTCAGCCAGTGGTTTTACCCGCTTACCAAAGCCTTCACCTTGAAATGTAAACGCCAGCTCGGCCCCTTGAGCTGCCATTTCACGTGCAATACCCCAAGCAATAGAGCGTTCATTGGCCACACCCATGACAAGCCCGCGCTTGCCCTTCATCAAATCACCCATGGTATTTACTCATCGCTATTGTGCCGTTCGTGCCGCCAAAGCCAAAGCTGTTGGAAATCACCGTATCCAGCCCTGCATTTTCAACATATTTAGTGGCAATTTCATTTGCATTGATCTTAGGATCAAGTGTCTCAATATTGGCAGATGGTGCTATAAAATCATTTTCCAACATCAGCAGGCTGTAAATTGCTTCATGCACACCAGCCCCCCCCAAACAATGGCCCGTCAGAGACTTTGTTGAAGTGATAGGCGGGGTGTTACCCTCACCAAATACCCGGCGCACTGCGTGCACTTCAGTTACATCCCCCGCAGGTGTCGATGTACCATGTGCATTAATATAATCAACTTTGCGATCCCCAAGAGTGGCCATCGCCAATTTCATTGACCGTTCAGCCCCTTCACCTGATGGAGCTACCATATCATGCCCATCAGATGTGGCACCGTACCCGGTCACTTCAGCATAAATCTTGGCACCGCGCGCTAAAGCATGGCCCAGCTCTTCCAGAACAACAACACCCGCACCACCTGATATAACAAACCCGTCACGGGCAGCATCAAACGCACGCGATGCTTTTTCAGGCGTGTCATTATACTTCGAAGACATCGCGCCCATCGCGTCAAACAGGCAGGATAATGTCCAATCCAGCTCTTCACCACCACCAGCAAACACAATGTCTTGCTTATCAAACTGAATTTGCTCAACCCCATTACCAATGCAATGCAATGATGTGGTACAAGCAGATGTAATCGAATAATTCACACCCTTAATTTTAAACGGCGTCGCAAGACAAGCAGAGTTGGTGGATGACATGCCACGTGTCACCATAAACGGCCCCATACGCTTGGGCGCACCTTTTTCCATCACAATTTTATGTGCTTGAAATAGGTTTATCGTAGATGGCCCACCAGACCCCATAACCAACCCAGTGCGTTCGTTCGATACATCGCTGTCTTCCAGCCCACTGTCCGCGATCGCTTGTTCCATTGCCAAATAATTATATGCAGCCCCTTGCCCCATGAACCGCATTTGGCGTTTATCGATATGTTCCGCGGGATTGATCTTGGGCATGCCATGTACTTGGCTGCGGAACCCGTGTTCCGCATAATCTTCGGCAAAACTGATCCCCGAAGTGCTATTTTGCAAAGAGGTCAGAACCTCTTCTTTATTATTCCCGATAGAGGAAATAATTCCCAAACCTGTTATGACAACGCGGCGCATATGCGAACTCCTTTTCGTAGAAAACTTATTACGATATTTAATCTTGGGCATTTAATCTTGGGCGGCGGCAAGTCCAACCTTCATATCTTTAACAGCATAGATTTGCTCACCATCAGCAAAGATTTTGCCATCCGCCACACCCATTTTCAGGCGGCGATCAATCACGCGGGTGAAATCCACATGATAAGTGATGATCTTGCGCTCAGGCGTTACCATGCCTGAAAACTTCACCTCACCCACTCCCACAGCAAAGCCTTGCCCCAACATACCGCGCCAACCAAGGTTAAAACCGGTCAGTTGCCACAAGCCATCCAGCCCCAAGCAGCCCGGCATCACCGGATTGCCCGGAAAATGGCACTCAAAGAACCAAAGATCAGGATTGATATCAAATTCAGCGATAACATGACCTTTGCCATGTTCCCCGCCATCTGCTGAAATATCTGTAATACGATCCATCATCAACATCGGCGGCATAGGAAGTTGCGCATTACCCGGCCCAAATAGTTCGCCTTGAGCACATTTGATCAACCCGTCTTTATCATAGCTTGTTGGTCTGTCGGACATATCTTGCCTGCCTATTGTTAGTCGCCTTTGCGGGTTAAGTATCACTACTTTTACCAGACTAGCAATAGAAAGCAGTCTAAAGCTCTTGCAATATAGCTGTCTTTAGGTTGAAGTTTCGAATAATTACAGCCATAATACAATGCAAGATATAGTCGCTGAGGTTTTTATGCATATCGAGCCACATATACGCGGCCAGAAATGGCTGGAAAGCAAAAATGTACGTGCCACAAAACAACGGCTTACACTCGCCACATTGCTTGTGGGTGACGGGCAAAACCGTCATGTAACGGCCGAAAGCCTATTTGAGGCGGTTTCCAAAACCAAAGAGCCTGTATCACTGGCAACAGTTTACAATACATTGCGCCTGTTTTGCGATGCAAAACTGCTAAGCGAGATTATGATCGAGGGCAATACATCGTATTTTGACACCCGCACAGACCAGCATCCGCATTTTTACTGGGAAGATAAACGTACCTTATCAGACGCCCCCACAGAAACGCTGAAGTTTGAAAGCATTCCCTCTCCTCCCGCAGGGGCGGAAATTGCACGGGTTGATGTCGTTATCCGGTTGCGCAAAATACCCTAATTCAAAACCATTGTCCTGGTTCCATGAACCCGTGATCCATCAATTGTTGTGAGTTCCAGCGAAAGCGTATGGATTTTGACCAGATAAAACTATCAATTTCAAACATTGACCCAGGGTTTGTTTTTAAACTTTTTGCTGTTCTAAACGAACAGATCGTGATCGTGGTATTATGATGCCATGGACAAGAATATGTATTGTACTCTGGGTTGTTGAAATATCCAGATGCGTCTATTTCCAGACCAGCTTCAGGTTTAAAAAGGGCAACCCGGTTCAAACGGCGCTTTTCATAAGGTAAATGTTCTTCGAAACGCCACTTCAACCCCCCATAGATATCTAACTGCCGATCCTGCGCTTCACCTTCGATGAAACGCTGCAAAGCGTAATACCCGGCCCCGTCAAAGTGCGCACCCTCTAATGAAAACCCGTCTTTTGCTTTGCCCAAATCATCCGAATACAGATCGATCGTATAGCTAAATACCGCGCCCCGCTTTTCTTCTGTGATAAAATCGGTCAGATCACTAATTGATCGATCCTCACAAAATGGAAAATGCAGATACTCTGCGTTAAAGCAATAATAAATCCAACGGTCGGAAAACTGCGCGATTAACTGATTAAGATAAGGTGATATATCTGAAAAAAACGCATCTGAAATGTTGATAGCCTGACAAAGATCTAAACAGCTTTCAGGTATATCAAGATCATCACGTTTCACAACGAACAAGTTCTTGAAACCAAGCCTTGCATGATGCCGTATACTAGAGCTCAACCCGGTTAAATCTTCGGCAAAAATAAAGCCAACAGGGCCTTCTACAAGTATTTCCATTGGGATGTCGAAAAGTTGTTTTGCCATTTATCTTCTACTTAAAGGGATCTTAGTGCATTGTTCTTGTATGATATAGTCAATCTACCTATAAAAATCCAGCGTTGAGTACCTGAATTAATTTCACGCTAAAGCTTGAAAACTGAAAAGTCGCTTTCTACATGCCACTTAATGTAACTGGTGTGGGGACAAAAGCGCATGATATCTACGGGACAACAAAATAATACGGTACAATCTGCCGTCGGACAGAATAAAACGGACGATTTAATTAATTTAACAACCCAAATCGTATCTTCGCATTTACTTAATGCGGATTTACCGACAGAAGAAGTGCCTAAATTCATCGAGACCATTCATGAAAAATTGAAAGAATTATCCGCTTTGGATATGGCAAAAACACAACAAAAACCCGCCTTACCAATCGAGCAATCAATAACACCAGATTTTATATACTGCCTGGAAGACGGTAAAAAGTTCCGCATGTTGAAAAAGCATTTGCGCGCTTGTTACGATATGTCGCCTGAAGAATATCGAGCAAAATGGGGACTTAATGCCAATTACCCCATGGTGGCTCCGAATTATGCGGCGAAACGGCAGGAACTGGCAAAACAAAGCGGTTTAGGTAAAAAACGCACCTAAGATAACATTGCGAACCCCCTCGTCGCGGTGTAAAGGCGACATTTACAGCACCCTGATTTAGGCCATCCTAAAATGTCGACAGAAAAAAAACTATTTATCAAGACCTATGGTTGTCAGATGAATGTCTATGACAGCGAACGGATTTCGGAGGCTTTGATCCCTGCGGGCTACTCTGTAACAACAGACGAAACCCAAGCTGATCTGGTTTTATTAAATACCTGTCATATCCGCGAAAAAGCGGCCGAGAAGATTTATTCTGAATTAGGCCGCCTGAAACAATTGAAATTGAAAAAACCCGATATGAAGTTCGGTGTGGCAGGTTGTGTGGCACAGGCAGAGGGTCAAGAAATCATCAATCGTCAACCGATGGTAGATTTTGTGGTTGGATCACAAGCTTATCACCGGCTGCCTGATATGGTTAAGTCTGTTGATAATGGTGGGAAACCTGTAGAAATAGATTTTCCGACCGAAGATAAATTCGACCATATCACGCGCCCAAAAACAAAACGCAAGCTGCCCAGCGCATTTTTAACAGTGCAAGAAGGCTGTGACAAATTCTGTGCCTTTTGTGTGGTGCCTTACACACGTGGTGCAGAAGTATCGCGCCCGGCACAAAAAATCATTGATGAGGCCAAGTTACTGGTTGATCAAGGCGTGGTCGAAATTAACCTGCTGGGCCAGAATGTTAACGCATATCACGGCCAAGGCATTGATGGGGAATGGTCTCTGGCCCGCCTCATTCGGGAGTTGGCTAAAATTGAGGCTTTAAAACGCATCCGTTTCACCACATCCCACCCCAATGATATGGATGATGATTTGATTGCAGCCCATGGGGACACAGAAAAACTGATGCCATACTTGCATCTGCCAGTGCAGGCAGGATCAGATAAAATCCTGAAAGCAATGAACCGTCATCATACGGCTGAAGAATATTTGAATGTCATCGAGCGAATTCGTGCAACCCGCAGCGACATCGCTCTTTCGGGTGATTTTATCGTCGGTTTTCCAGGAGAAACCGAAGCAGATTTTCAGCAAACATTAGATCTGTGTGAAGCAGTCCGATACGGACAGGCCTACTCATTTAAATACTCCACGCGTCCAGGCACACCCGCAGCTGAATGGGATCAGGTGGAAGAGGCCGAAAAGGCAGATCGCTTGCGGCGTTTGCAAACAATGCTAACAGAGCACCAAATGGATTTCCAACTTTCAATGGTCGGGAAAACTTTACCGGTTCTGCTGGAAAAACCAGCTCGGGACCCCGGACAATTGGTTGGAAAATCAGAGTATTTGCATGCGGTTCATATGGATGCAGCACCCGAATTAGTGGGCACGATTGTGCAAGCCAAGGTGACTCGTACAGAACGTAATTCTTTGGGTGCAAAAATTGTAAATAATTAAACCAAATACATTTTTTCCGCCCATTAATGCTCTTGGGGAAACAATACTCACTTCTACTAGGTTAATGTTTCCCAACTATAAATAGTATGTTGAAGATTTCCTTTCACTATCTGTAGATTTTTGCTAGAGTAGAACAAGATTAAATTGTTTGAGATAATTTTATTCATTTTCAGGCATGATAATTCTGCATTTAGAAGGGGTCCAGAATGTTCAAGAAAATATTTATGACTGCGGGCATAGCTGCAGCGGGGGCTTTTTTGGCATTACCCGCTCTAGCAGGTGGCGCAGATATTGACATAACGAAATCAAGTCAATCACAGCGTTACGTTCCAACTATCTGGGTAGACCCGGACGGATGTGAACACTGGGCAATGGATGATGGCGCCGAAGGTTATATGACGCCGCACGTGACGCGTGACGGGATCCCAGTTTGTCGCCGCGGCAACACTTGCGCTGTGATGAACTCTGATCAACTGTTTGCAGTTGATAAATGGCATATCAACTCTAGCAATCGCACACGTTTGCAAGAATTCTTTAAAAGTTCAGGAGCCACGACATATCTAATTGATGGCCACACTGACAGTGACGCAAGTGATGCATATAATATGCGTCTGTCAAAGAACCGCGCCATTACAATTGCAAAAGTTGCACAAAGTGTCGGTGCAACAGCACAGGCGCGCTGGTACGGGGAACGTGTTCCTTTGGCCTCGAATAAAACACGCGCAGGCAAGGCGAAAAATCGCCGTGTCGAAATCATCTGCATCCGCTAGGCTGGAAGGAAAAACCATGACACTTGTAAAAGCAATATCGATCGTTCTTCTCGCCATCCCTCTGGCAGGGTGCGATATACCCAAAGTGAATAAAACAGTCGATAACGGTATCGACAAAAAAAGCCTTAGCCAGCTTAAAGCCGGTATTTGGGTTGACCCGCGCGGTTGTGATCACTGGATCATTGACGATGGTGTAGAAGGCTACTTGTCTGCCCGTTTGGATAAATACGGAAAACCGGTTTGTTCTGGTATTGCACCACCAAACACGGCAAACGGTAACTTCAAATCCGGTAGTACCGTGGGTGATATTATCTAAACTACCTTAAATGCTAATAAAAAAGCCGTGTTTATCGCGGCTTTTTTAATTAATACCTTGCGAATTTCCATTAATATTGCGACTGTTTTAATACATATATTGAAACGGAGATCACTTTGGCGAACACCGCCCCGACTTTGCCACACGACAGCACGACATCTAACGAAGCTCTGCTAAATTTTCCCGACAATCGGCATTTAATTGACCTGTGCGGCCCATTAGATCATAATCTTACCCATATAGAAACTGCATTTAACGTACAGATTATCCGACGCGGCAATGAAATTGCAGTGCTCGGGGATGACACCCCTCAAGCCACAGTCACGGCCCTTTTAAATACACTTTACCAACGTGTTGAGCAGGGCAAGCCGGTTGAAATAGCAGATATTGATGCCGCTATTCGTTTTAGTGACCAACCCATGGGGAAATCACATAGTGCAGTAGATCAAATGGAAATGTTCAAAGGTGGCCGTTTAGAAATTCGCACCCGAAAAAAGACCGTTGAACCTCGCACCATCACCCAAAAAACTTATGTTGAAGATCTATTGAGCAAAGAATTAATCTTCGGTCTTGGCCCTGCAGGAACTGGTAAAACATACCTTGCCGTTGCTGCCGCAGTTTCAATGTTTATCAATGGCTTAGTAGATAAAATTATTCTTTCCCGCCCTGCGGTGGAAGCAGGTGAAAGGCTTGGTTTCTTACCCGGCGATATGAAAGAAAAAGTCGATCCGTACATGCAACCGCTTTATGATGCGCTGTTTGATTTTTTTCCAAGCAAACAAGTGGAAAAACTGATTGAGGATCGCCGCATTGAAATCGCGCCTTTGGCATTCATGCGGGGCCGAACCCTAAGTAACGCATACGTGGTTCTGGATGAGGCGCAAAATGCCACCACCATGCAAATGAAAATGTTCCTGACCCGCATCGGTGAACATTCGCGCATGGCCATCACAGGCGACACTACCCAGATAGACCTGCCTCGCAATGTCCCTTCTGGTCTGGTTGAAGCAGAAAAAGTACTGCGCAATGTCAAAGGTGTGGGTTTCACCCATTTTCAGACCGAAGACATCGTACGTCATCCTATGGTCGCTAAAATTATCACAGCTTACGATAAACACGCAAAAACCGATGGATAATGACATAGACGTTATCGTCGAAAGCACGCTTTGGAGTGGTTTTGATCTGGTTGCGATATCAAATTGCGCATTCAATGCCGTGACAAAAAAATTACACCTTACAGATGTTCCTTATGAATTAAGTATCCTTGCATGCAATGATGCCCGGATCGCACTTTTAAACGCCGAGTTCCGGGGCAAACCTGCTCCAACCAATGTGCTGTCATGGCCGGGGGTTGATTTAAGCTCAGATATAACGGGTGGTCGACCCAGCCCACCGCCCCTGCCTGCACATGGTGATCCGTTTGTGAATATCGGCGATATTGCTATTGCTTATGAAACTTGCCTACAAGAGGCAAATCAGGCTGGGCTTGACCCGCAACATCATATTACCCATCTATTAATACATGGGATTTTACACCTTTTAGGGTATGATCACGAAACCAAAGCGGATGCAGAATTGATGGAAACATTAGAAATCGACCTGTTAATGGGTATGGGTATTGGAAATCCTTACAAAGATGTTTAATTTAAGCATGATTATTGGAAAGAGGCTATGAACGACACACCTGACGGATCTTCTAGCGCAGCGCATAGCGCGCAGTCGGAAGATGAAAAAGAACCGCTTAGTTTTTTAAAACGTATATTTTTAGGCAATAGCGACGCAGATACGCCCCCGCCCCCTGAAACAGATGAAAAGCTGCCTGCGAACAGTCTGAAAGCGCTAAGCCACCTTCGGGTCGATGATGTGGCTGTACCGCGCGCAGATATGGTAGCAATTTCAATTGATATGAAATTGGAAGAGGTCCTTAAGGTTTTCAAAGACAGCGGCCATTCCCGCTTGCCTGTTTACAAAGAGGCACAAGACAATCCGCAAGGCCTGCTGCACCTCAAAGATTTGGCCCTGAAATACGGCTTTAACGGCAAGGTCACGCAGTTTTCCATTAAGCGTATGCTTAGACCTTTGCTTTATGTACCACCTTCTATGACCGTTGATGTACTTTTACAAAAAATGCAGGCAGATCGCATTCATATGGCGCTTGTCATTGATGAATATGGCGGTGTTGATGGGCTGGCCACGTTTGAAGATTTGATCGAACAGATCGTAGGTCAAATTGAAGATGAGCATGATGCGACAGAAGAAGATTTTTGGGTTGAAGAAAAACCCGGGGTCTTTTTATGCCAAGCTCGCGCCCCTTTAGATGCGTTTGAAAAAGTTCTGAATGCAGATCTAGCCAGCACTGCAGACGATGAGTACATTGATACAGTTGGCGGGCTTGTAACCATGTTGATCGGGCGGGTGCCGGTGCGCGGCGAAGTTATCAAACATCCAGACGGGTTTGAGTTCGAGATTATCGACGCAGACCCAAGGCGCATCAAAAAACTGCGCGTTTGTGGATCACAAAAACCGTGATTATTGCGCTTTTGGAAAAATGGATCGCTTGGTTGGGCCGCCGACCAAGGCGTGTATGGATCGGTGCCGTTTTTCTAGGCTTTATCCTAGCGATAGGGCAGGCCCCGATTTCCTTACCCATCGGCGTTTTCAGCTCTATTCCGATGCTTGGTTATTGCGCATATCGCACCAACACAAAAAAGCAGGCCTTTGTCATCGGCTGGTGTGCCGGTTTGGGGTATTTTAGCTTAAGCATGTTATGGCTGATCGAGCCTTTCTTGGTAGAACCTGAAAAACACGCGATCTTCGCCCCGTTGGCGTTGTTCGCCATGTCAGGCGGGCTGGCTTTGTTCTGGGGCGGCGCATTCGTCCTTGCTAAACAATTCGACAGCAGTTTAGGCCGATACATCATCGGACTGGCCGTTGCATGGGCCGCAGCGGAATACCTGCGATCAGTGCTTTTCACTGGCTTCCCTTGGGGGTTGATCGGATATACATGGATCAAGACACCTATCGCCCAATGGGTTTCAGTTATCGGGCCATTCGGTTTGAATTTCATCACCTTTCTTGGTGGGCTTTTATTGTTGAGCATGCCAAGTAAGCGGTTTGCTGGACTTGTTATAACCGCTGTTTTCTTCGGCACATTCCTAGCAACAGGCGCATGGAAAATACCAGATGCAGGCGAAACGCAACGGACAAACATCCGTGTTCGCCTAATCCAACCCAATGCTCCCCAGCACCAAAAATGGCAAGATGAATGGGTCGGTGTATTTTTCCGGCGCGCACTTAAGCTTACATCAGCCCCTGCCATAAAACCTGTTGATCTTGTCATCTGGCCTGAAACTGCAGTACCTTTTGCGTTACAAAACAACACCCGCGACTTGCAAATCCTATCAGATGCCGCAGGGCCAAATGCCCATATCATTGCAGGGATCAGGCGGCTTGAAGGTGAAAAACTCTATAATTCTATGGTTCACCTTGATAAAAAAGGCGGGCTGGTCGCCGTATATGATAAATCCCACCTCGTGCCATTTGGTGAATATATACCATTTTCCCAGTATCTGTCAGGTTTGGGCCTGCGTGGGCTGGCAGCCAACTTACAAGGGTTCTCTTCAGGCAATGGGCCAGAGGTTATCTCTGCATATGGCTTGCCATCCTACCTTGCGATGATCTGCTATGAAGCCATCTTTCCATCTTTTTCCCGCAGCAATATCAACCGCCCAGAATTTCTGATGCATATCACCAATGATGCTTGGTTCGGTGATACCATCGGCCCTTATCAGCATCTGGTTCAAGTACAGTTTCGCGCCATTGAACAAGGCTTGCCAGCAGCGCGCTCTGCGAACACTGGTATTTCGGCAGTGATTGATCCTTATGGGCGTATTATCAACAATCTGACGCTGAATAAAGCAGGCCACCTTGATGCTGACCTGCCCATGCCGCTTGATATAACCATATATGCACGTACAGGTGATCTGCCATTTCTGATAATGCTGATAATCTTAGGCTTAACGGCTAAATATGTGACATTTCGGTCAGGGAAACAAACCAGTACTTCATAATGTCATTGACCCAATACCTTTAGCCCATTACTTCATAATTAACCTTCACCACAACGGCTTCCTGACGTGGTGAATTCACCTAACTGGAGCGAATAAAATGTCTCGAAAAAATTACCTTTTTACCTCGGAAAGCGTTTCCGAAGGTCACCCAGATAAAATCTGTGACCGTGTATCTGACGCCATACTAGACGCCTTTTTGGCAGAAGAAGAAATGGCCCGTGTGGCCTGTGAAACTTTTGCCACAACCAACCGCGTAATTGTGGGCGGTGAAGTTGGCCTCTCTACCCCTGAAAAACTAGACGATATGATGGGCCGCGTTGAAAGCATCGTGCGCGCATGCGTAAAAGATGTGGGCTATGAACAAGATGGTTTTCATTGGAAAAATCTAGAAGTACATAACTATCTGCATCCGCAATCTGCCCATATCGCCCAAGGCGTTGATAATGCAGGTGCCGGGGATCAGGGCATTATGTTTGGTTACGCCGTGAATGAAACCGCCGATCTTATGCCGGCTCCAATTCAATATTCCCACGCAATTTTACGCGTATTGGCTGAAGCCCGTAAATCTGGTGAAGCCGCCGTACTTGGGCCTGACAGCAAATCACAGCTTTCCGTAAATTATGTTGATGGAAAGCCTGTTAATGTAGCGTCTATCGTTTTATCAACGCAACACATGGATGCCTCAATGACATCCAATGATGTGCGTGCTGTGGTTGAACCCTACATCCGTAAAACCCTGCCCGAAGGCTGGATTACAGCCGCCACCGAATGGCACGTGAACCCGACAGGCGCGTTTGTCATTGGCGGCCCTGATGGTGATGCAGGCCTGACAGGCCGCAAGATTATCGTTGATACATATGGTGGAGCTGCCCCTCATGGTGGCGGCGCATTTTCTGGTAAAGATCCAACCAAGGTTGATCGCTCTGCGGCTTATGCCGCGCGTTATCTGGCGAAAAATGTTGTAGCATCGGGCATGGCTGAACGCTGCACGATTCAACTGTCATATGCAATCGGTGTGGCCAAACCCTTATCGATCTATTGTGACACACATGGCAGCGGTCAAGTGCATGAAAGCGAGATCGAAAAAGCCGTGGCAGATGTTATGGATCTGACGCCAACAGGCATCAAAGATCATTTACAATTAACCCGTCCGATTTATGAGCGCACAGCCGCCTATGGTCACTTTGGCCGCAAACCGGCAGATGACGGTGGCTTTTCATGGGAAAAGACCGATCTAGTAGAAGCCTTGAAAAAGGCAGTTTGATCACCCCTTGATCCCTTGCCACTGAAAAGATATTGAAGCTCCAAGCACCCCTTGGAGCTTCTTTTTTGGAAGAATAGCATGACAGATAAATCACCCTCTGGCGCCCCGTGGCGTAACTTTTATGGCCGTTTGAAAGGCAAGCACATGAAAGATACCCAAAAAGACTATGTCGTCGAAGATTTGGCAGGTCTCTCCTTACCCAACGTGACCTGGGAAGAAAACCCTGAACGCACGAAAATGGATATGAAAACCCAGTTCGGTGACAAGCCAGTTTGGTTGGAAGTGGGCTTTGGCGGTGGTGAACATATGGTGCATCAGGCAATCGCAAACCCGGATGTGCAGTTTTTAGGCTGTGAGCCTTATATCAACGGCGTGGGCATGTTGCTGGGTAAAATCCGCAATGCAGGTGTGAAGAATATCACGCTGCACCCCGGCGATGCCCGCGATGTAATGGATATTTTACCTACAGGTTCGATAGATCGGGCGTTCTTGTTATACCCTGATCCCTGGCCGAAAAAACGTCATCACAGACGGCGTTTTGTGACCCCTGAACATCTTGATCCGCTGGCACGTTGCCTAAAAGCCGGTGCGATATTTCGTGTGGCAACAGATATCGAAGATTATGTACGTCAAACTATGGAACAAATGACCCAGCGGGATGATTTTGAATGGTTGTCACAAACAGCCGACGATTGGCGCACTGCATGGCCTGATTGGCATTCAACCCGTTATGAGCAAAAAGCCCTGCGCGAAGAGCGCACACCGCATTACATGACTTTCCGCAAACTCTGATCGCTTGGCAATAGACCCTAATCAAGGATTGCGTTATAGCAAGACAAACAAGATTAGGACACCCTCATGTCAAGCCACGGCACCCCCATCCCAATGCAATCTCGCGCAGGCGGCCCTTTAAAGGGTACGGCTGAAGTTCCCGGTGATAAGTCCGTCTCTCACCGTTCACTTATTCTTGGTGCATTAGCCGTTGGTGAAACCAAAATAAGCGGGCTTTTGGAAGGTGATGACATTCTGGATACGGCCAAAGCCATGTCTGCCCTTGGCGCAGATGTGCAACGTGTTGGTGATGGTGAGTGGCGGGTCAACGGCGTGGGCGTGGGCGGTTTTGCAGAACCTGACAATGTAATTGATTGCGGCAATGCAGGTACGGGCGTGCGCTTGATCATGGGGGCAGTTGCAACCAGCCCGATCACCGTAACTTTCACAGGTGACGCATCGTTGCGTTCGCGCCCGATGGGCCGGATCACCGATCCTTTAGTCTTATTCGGGGCCCAAACCGTTGGCCGCGCAAACGGTTTATTGCCCTTAACCCTTATAGGTGCCCGTGAACCTATGCCGGTGCGTTACACCTCACCACATGCCTCGGCACAAATCAAATCTGCAGTGTTGTTGGCAGGCTTGAACACACCTGGAAAAACTGTGTTGATCGAGAAAGAGAAAACTCGTGACCACACCGAGCGTATGTTGCGCGGATTTGGCGCGGATGTTGAAACCGTAAAAACCGATGCAGGTTTTGAAATAACCCTGACAGGCCAACCAGAACTGCAAGCCCAAACGATTACAGTGCCGCGCGACCCCAGTTCAGCGGCTTTTCCCGTTTGTGCCGCTTTGATTGTAGAAGGCTCTGACATTCTTGTACCCAACATCGGATTAAATCCGACACGAGCAGGCTTGCTGATCACATTAAAAGAAATGGGTGCCGATATTACCTTTGAAAATGAACGCGAAGAAGGTGGTGAGCCGGTGGCTGATTTACGGGTGAAGGCCAGTAAACTCACAGGCATCGAAGTACCCCCTGAACGCGCGCCCAGTATGATTGACGAATATCCGATCCTGTCCGCCGTAGCTTCCTTTGCCACTGGTAAAACTGTGATGCGCGGCATCAAGGAGTTGCGTGTCAAGGAATGTGACCGCATAGATGCGATGGCGCGTGGGCTAAAAGCAATGGGTGTGTCCATTGAAGAAGGTGACGATTACCTGATCGTGCACGGACAATCGGGCGATGTAAAAGGAGGTAGTACCGCACAAACGTTTTTCGACCACCGTATTGGCATGTCTTTTCTGTGCATGGGCTTGGCCACAAAACAGGCAATCAACATCGATGATGGGGCCGTGATTGCCACCAGTTTTCCAACCTTTGAAGCGCTTATGAAAGGACTGGGCGCCAGTATAACCCGGAGCAATCGATGAGTTTTACCGTTGCCATAGACGGCCCTGCGGCTTCTGGCAAAGGCACGATTTCACGCGCCATAGCCGAACAATTTGGCTTTGCACATCTTGATACAGGCCTTTTATACCGGGCTGTTGGCAAGAAAACACTCAACCATGGCGATAATCCTGAAACAGCTATAAAACTGGCACAGGAACTAACCGCAGATGATTTGAATGCGGGTGATTTACGCACAGCTGAAGTGGCCCAAGCCGCCAGTAAAATAGCCGTGATCCCGCAAGTACGTTTGGCCCTTGTGGAATTTCAGAAAACATTCGCAAAACACCCGGATGGCGCGGTACTGGACGGGCGTGATATAGGCACAGTTATCTGCCCTGATGCGGAAGTAAAATTATTCGTAACCGCCAGTGCCCAAGTGCGTGCCCGCAGACGTTTTGCAGAGCTTTCCATCATAGATGACAATATCACACCAGAACAGGTTTTAGCGGATATCAAACTGCGTGATGCCCGCGACGCGGATCGCGATATCGCCCCGATGATTGCTGCACCTGACGCCCACCTGATAGACACGTCCAGTATGAAAATTACAGAAGCGGTTGCAATGGTGGTCGCAATTATAAAGACCCATAAATCTTCGTAAATTAATGCAGACGGGGCAGCGTGCAGTATTTATGGTTCGCAATTGCACTCTAAATCCCCCCCCAAAGGACTGTTACGGCCCCGTCTGCCACACACCACCTGGGCAGGTGGTATATGGGTCTTAAGCCGCTGCCTGTTCTTTGGCAGCAGACAAAATCGCAGACATGTGTGCGGCTTCCCCGATCAGCAGATAATCCAGTCGTTCAGACGCGCCATTAAACACATGAAAAACTTCTGCTTTGACATCAAGAATGGCAAACTTTGTTGCGGGGTACCTTTCACCAAACATATTTTCCATGATCAGACCACCGGCTTGTGCTTTTAGATTAGAAAGTTTTTTGTTATTCAGATAAAGCTTAATGGCGTAAACTTCACCATCCAGTATCAAACCAATTTCAGGATTGATGTTCACATCAAACTCAGGCAACGCCCAGATTTGCTTAGGCGGCTCATACCAGGCAGCTGACGTATAATTACTTTTCCATTTATAAAACTTTATCAACGCATCACGTGTCAATTCTTGTGCTTCTTCTTTTTGACCGCTTACGAATTCTTCCCAATCTGTGTATTTTCCAGATCTTTCGGCAGCGATCAGGGCTTCACGCAAGCTTTCGTAATAATGCGTACGTGAATTTTGCATATTTCCGCTTTGGTAGAAGGCAGCTAATGCTGATGCCGCTTTGGCACTACCTGTTTGTGCGGTAAAATCCAGAAATTTGGTAAATCCTACGTGCTTCACTTTCGCCTCCTGTTAAGTGTTTCGCTTGTATTTCATGCTAAGTTTCAATCATAAGGATAGTCAATTGGCGAAATTTCATCCGTTTGAAATACCTTCAAAATGCCATGAAAAATCTTCAAATTGCCACAATTCGCAGCTGAATTCACAGTTTTGACAAATTATGTTATCTGATCGTGGTTAATATTTGTGCATACTACATTTAGTGGGTACCAAGATAAGACCTGCAACAAGTAGATGTATAACCTGTTTCATTACCATAATTGATAATACGCACATGAACTGATTATGGCCAAAAAGCAGCAACACACACTGTTTTCACTTAAGCGGAATTCCACCCGTTTTCTTCTCAACCTTACTGCCACGCAATATTGTGGCTTGTGAATGCAGATAACACTGTGCAAAGACGACACATGACAAAGACCATTCTCTTTAACAAACCATTTGGCGTACTATCGCAATTCACTGATAAGGGCACAGTGGGTTCTGCCCGCAAAACCCTTTCAGAATTTATAGATGTACCGGATGTCTATGCCGCAGGACGCTTGGATAAAGACAGTGAAGGTCTGCTGGTTTTGACCGATAATGGTCAGTTGCAAAGCCGTATCAGTGATCCGAAATTCAAAACTGCGAAAACGTATTGGGTGCAGGTAGAGGGCGAACCGACTGATGCACAACTTCAAAAATTACGCGTTGGGGTGAAGCTAAAAGATGGCATGACACGCCCTGCAGATGTAACCCAAATGCAAGAGCCCGCAAGATTGTGGCCGCGCACCCCACCCGTACGGTTTCGTAAAACCGTCACAGATAGTTGGTTACAGATAACCATATCCGAAGGCCGTAACCGTCAAGTACGTCGGATGACAGCCGCTGTGGGGTGCCCGACATTGCGGTTAATCCGCTACCAGGTTGGCAACTGGACAATTGACGGGATAGAGAATGGGCAATGGGTTGTCACATAATCACCAACACCCGTGGGTTGCGACTCAGCTTACGATGATAACATCGCCACAAAATCCAACGAAAACTTATGAATATCGCCCGGCCAACGCGCTGACAGGTAATTACCGTCGCGCACGGTAAAGCCGCGCGACAGATGCTTCATTGTATCGCGTAAAATCGGTAATGGGCCTTGAATAAAGTCCGTGGAGGCTGCCAACGTGGCTGTCACCTCATCTTCTACAGTGACTGGGTAAGTCAGATAGTAATCGCCATTCCTGCGTTTGGTCAGGTGATACGCAAGACGTTCCTGACGCTTCAAAAGAGCTGTGGTTTTACGTCCATATAAAACTGATTTTCCAGTATCAATATTCTGCGCACGGCACGCTGCAACTACACCATGGCAAATAGCAGCGACGGGCTTATTAGCGGTAAAAAAACCGGCAATAACTTTTTGTAAAACTTGCGATTCCAAATATGGGATAATACGTTTTGAATGCCCGCCCGGCAGCAGTATCGCCTCATAATCATCGACACGAATATCATCATAATGGATCGGATTTTGGAACGCTTTATCTTGCAATAATGCTTGGTAAGTATCTCTCGCAGGTCTTTGCGCAATCAAAAACGGCGCCAACACCCCAAGATCTTCACCAGACAGCATAATCGGGTCAGCGCTCGCGGCCTGCCCGGTATCCGTTGCAAAACATATATCATGCCCGTGATCGCGTAAGATCTTCCACGGCACAGAAACCTCAGTTGGGTCCACATCAAATGTGCCTGTAGGGATCAATATCGTCATTATACAATCCCCTTTATAGGTTAGCCAAAGATCGCATCAAAAGGCCGGCGTTACGGTTACTTCCAGCGGTTAAATAGTAAGTAATAGGCACTTGGCACAAAAAACAGCGACATAACTGACGACAATAGCAGCCCGCCAATCATCAAAGCTGCCATGGGTTCAAACAAAGCACCGCCTGAGATTGCCATAGGTAGCAGCCCTAAGATAGTGGTCAGTGAAGTCAGTATGATTGGCGTAACCCGCTTGCATGAAGCCGTTATAATTGCATCTTTTAACGCGGCAGTTTCACGTTCAATATCGATTTGGTCAATCAGCACAATCGCATTGTTAATGATAATTCCCATTAGCGAAATCAACCCTAGAGTAGCAAAGAAAGACATCGGCTGTCCCGTAATATAAAGTGCCCATGGCGCGCCTGTAATGATCAGTGGAATGGTCATAAATGTCAGCCCAACACGGCGAATAGAATTGAATTGATACATCAAAGCCGACAACATAATCATCAAGCCAATCGGTAAGCCGGCCAAAAGCTTTGCGTTGGTTTCACCACTGTCTGCAACCTCGCCGCCGATCTCAATCCGGTAACCACCTTGCAAGTCAAGCCCATCCAGAACAGGTTGAATTAACCCCAGCACACTTGTTGCATCATGCGTTGCACTTTTACCCGAAATAATAATCTGGCGCTCTTGGTTCTCGCGGCGCATTTGCGAATATTCCAGCTTAGGTCGGAATGAAGCCACTTGATCTAATGCAATTAAACCTCCGCCTACGGGGATAGATAAGTTTGCCAAATCTTCGAGTGAATCACGAAACGTCTCACCTGCGCGCAATACAATCGGGATAGAGCTCGTGCCTTCACGGTAAGTGGAATATGATGTGCCGGAAAAAAACGTATTCATCACTTCCGAGATTTCTTTTGACGTTATTCCCAGTTCACGTGCTTTACTTTGCGAAATATCAATGACCATTTTCAGTGATTTATTGCCCCAGTCATTTTCATTTTGCACCAGACCCGGCACAGTATGAAAACTGTTTTCAACCGCATCTGCCAGTGCCAATAAATGATCTGCATCAGGGCCTAAGATTTTAACTTCCACGATACCACTTTCGCTGCCCCCCATCGAAAGCCGCTTCACTTTAAACCGCCCTTCCGGATGATTTTCATACAGGTATTTTGTTGCTCTTTCCTCTCCCGCAAGAGCCGCTTCTGAGCTGGTGGTATTAACTAAAATAAAGGCGCTGGCAGGGTTGGTATCTGCAGGGCTTAAACTTAAATAGAACCGAGGCCCACCGTCCCCGACAAAGACAGTTGTATTCACCACCTCTTTGTTAATTTCTTTATCCAACAACCATTGCTCAACCAATAAAGCTTGTTTTTCGGTCTCCGAAATTGCCGTGCCTTTGGGCATATCCATATAGATCAGATATTCATTGCGTTCCCCTACCGGGAATTGTTCTGATCGTAACCAACCAAAAACACCACTAGATAAATATACGCTAAAATAAGCTAAGATAATGATCGGAATACCAAACGGGATCAACTTGGTTATCATCCCGCGATAGCTTTTCACAAACCAGTTTTCACCAGTTTTGCCGGTTACTTTTACAGGTTTCAAAAGATGGACACATAAAAAAGGCAAAATGTAATGTGCTGTTAACCAAGAACCTCCTAGCATCAAGGCAACAACAGCCCCTAATGCAAAGGCAAATTCACCCTCGACACCGTCCAGTATGAACATCGGCGCAAAAGCAGAAATTGTGGTGACCGAAGCCACTGCCAAGGGCACAAAAAATTGCCCACCCGCGCTAATAGCCGCATCACGCGTCGGCGTGCCGGCTTTGACTCTATTTTGAATGTCTTCGACCACAACCAGCCCGTTATCCACTAACAAGCCAAGCGATATGATTACCGCAGCTATTGAAATCTGATGCAGGTCAATCCCCATATTAGACATGCCGACTAATGCAAACATTAGGGTAAATGGCACGATACAGACAATAACAAAGGCCACACGTAAACCTAAGAACACTAACATAACCAACATCACAACGACCAATGTTTGTAGAACATTAACCAATGCAGCATTAATGGATGCGGTGACCGCTGTTTCCTGAAACGTCGAGAACGAAAGCGAGATCCCGATCGGCTGGGTTAACTCATATGCACTAACGCGCGCTTTTAACGCCGCTCCAAGTTGTTGAATATCTTGCGTCGTTGACATCTCAACAGCTAAGATCAAAGCTGGTGCACCATTGAAGTATATTGGTTTTTCGTGCGGGTCGATATAGCCTCTGCGTACAGTCAGCAGATCACGCAATCGTACAAAGCCTTCAATACCTGGCATATCAGTCAGAACATCACCTATCTCTTCAACAGAGCCCAGATCGCCATTGGCTTCCAGTATCAAAGTCGTGCCCTCAGAATCCAGTTCGCCTGCGGGCAAGATAATGTTTTGCGCTTGCAAATCCGACAGAACCTGGCCGATCTGCACACCAACAGCTGCCAGTTTACGGCTGTCAATTTCCAGCCATATACGTTCTTGCTGCTCACCATAAATCGACACTTTGGATATGCCATTTAGCTTAAACAAATCCTTGCGCAGATCGTCAGCAGTATCCTTTAATTCGCGATATGAAAATCCATCTCCAGTAACGGCAATGGTTGCAATAGCCACATCTCCAAAATTTGTGTTTACAAGAGGGCCGATAGTGCCTTCCGGCAATTCTTTTTCCACATCTGCCATTTTGTTGCGAATATCTTGATTAATCTGATCTATGTCCTCCTTGGGAATAGCATCATAAATCGCCAGATCAATTTTAGCATAGCCTGTAGAGATCAGAGTTTTAATATCCTCAATCTCACCGATTTCACGCGCAGCACGTTCAATGGGGTCAACGATCAGATCTTCCATACGTTCAGGTGACATGCCCGGGAACTGAGCCGTAATAATCGCAGAACGAATTGTGATCACAGGGTTTTCCTGTTTAGGCAATTCAAAATAAGTCAGTGTGCCACCGATGAGCAATCCAATCATGATCAAAATTGTCAGGCGACTTTTATCTAAACCAAAGCGTGTCAAAATTTCCATAATTCAGGGCCTATTCGCTATCTATCAGAAGCTTAACTTTCTGACCGTCGCGCAAAAACGAAACCCCGGCAGATGCTACCCGCTCACCAGCTTGCAATCCTTCGACAACCAACAAAGAATTTTCACGTACCCCCGCGACCATCACTTTACGTACCTTTACGGTGCTAGTATCTGGATCATACACATAAACCCCCATAGGTGAGGGATCATCTACACGGCGCTGTTCATCCGCACCATCTTGGTCACCGGCCCGGTTCGGTTTACGCAATCGTCCCTTTTTAATCGCCGCACTTAACGGCAATCTGTAGCCCTGACCATTCTCCACAGCAAATTCCAGCGCAACTTCCACCGCCATCCCTGCCTTAATCAAAGTATTTGTTTCAGTCAGCGTCACAACAACCGGAAAAGATGAAACCGTATCAGCGCGTGATCCCAGTTCACTGACCACAGCATCCAGCGTAATACTGGGATTATCAGCCAAACGCACCTGTGCACGTTTACCGATTGCCAACATATTAACCACATCATAATTCACCGAAAAAGAGACTTCAAATGCATCAGTCGCATAAATCGTTGCAATCAATGACGCTGCTCCGATCGTTGCAAAAGATTCAACCTCAAGCGAATTAACGATACCATCGTAAGGGGCGCGCAGCACAGTTTTAGTCAAATCATCTTCAGCTTTGGCTAAAGATTTTTCTGCCTGCGTAACCTGTGCAGCCGAGGTTTCTGCTTGTGTACGCGCATCATCTACCGTTACTTTCGTCACGGTTCCAGAAGCCAACAACTTAGTTTTTCGTTCAAAATCATCAGTCGCATTCTTGGCACTCGCCACAGATGATGCCAGCCCTGCACGGGCATTTTCCACACTCAACTCCAGCACAGTAGGGTCAAGCTCTGCGATCACATCGTTTTTTTTGATCCTCTGCCCAACATTCAGCGTTACTTCTTTCAGCTTACCAGCGACCTCAAAAGACAGCGAGGAAACAGAAGCCGGTTGTAAAACCGATGGAAAGCGCCGGACTGTTGCGCGTTCAACATCTTCTATCAGAACCGTTTTCAGGCCCCGCAGAACCTCTTCTGTTTTAGCCGCATCAGGGTTATCTTCTTTACAAGCAGTTAAAGAAAACGCCAATAAAACAATCAATAATAACTTATGCATGTAAGCCTCCAATATCCTCTATAGGGATACTTGCCATCTGGCCTTGAAAGCAAGGGGTTATTTGAGTAACCCCATGCAAACCAGCTATTGCTATTTTCCTGTAAATTTCATTTCTTCAACGTATAATCACTCTAAGGGACAATCTACATGAAGCCATTGGCCGGCAAGATAGCTATCATTACAGGTGCATCCGCTCCACGCGGTATCGGTTGTGCAATCGCAAAACGGCTTGCAAAAGATGGCGCAGCAGTATTGTTAACTGATATTGATAGAGATTTATACATCAATGGAAAAGCTCAAAGGTATGCAAATGTTGCCTTGCGTACTGCTGGGCAGTCATCTGACGTTGCTGATGCTGTTGCTTATCTCGCAGGGCCACAATCTGCTTATGTTACGGGTATTTCATTCCCTGTGGCAGGCGGTGTACCGTTTGGCATTTAACTGTTAATTGTCAAAAAACCGCCGATAGATCCAGATCAAGGCCATAGCCCCGAATAAGCCACCAATAAACAGGCTTAATACGCTCGAGGCACCGACGAATAACAAAAGCATACTGCGCAAGACGATACCACCAAAAATCGCCCCTAATACACCAACCCCAATGGCAACCAAGGTATTGGCTTGAAGGCCCATAAAGCGAACCGCCAGAAAGCCAGCAGCAGCCCCCACGATCAGTGTTAGAATAAATGGCATATGGCCTCCTGTTCTTACTTTGTATATAGGGTGTTTTTCAGGAATTTTAAGGGGTTATAGCAGCTTACCCTTTGGCAAAGGCAATCCACGCATAAAATCCGTCGCCGCCATAGCGCCTTTACCAGCACGTTGCAAACGCAGCAATTGCACAGCACCTGTCTGGCAAGCCACGCATAAAGCATCATCCAAAACGGTGCCTGCGGGGCCCCGCCCTTCAACAACGGCGCTGTCCAGTATTTTCACCCTTTGCCCATCAACTTCAAACCATGCCCCCGGAAACGGTGACAGGCCACGGATCATCTGATCCACCTCTTTCGCGGGTTTCGACCAATCGATCTTAGCTTCAGCTTTGTTAATTTTAGCAGCATAAGTCACACCTGCTTCGTCTTGCTTTTCAGGTGTTAAATCTGGCAAGAGGTCCAGCGCCTGTACAATCAATTTAGCGCCCATGCCTGACAATCGATCATGCAGTACAGCCGTGGTATCTGTCGCCAGAATATCGGTGGTACCGCGCAACAGAACAGGCCCGGTATCCAACCCCTTCTCCATTTGCATAATACACACCCCGGTTTGCGCATCACCTGCCATAATGGAACGATGAATAGGCGCAGCCCCGCGCCAACGCGGCAATAAAGACGCATGAATGTTCAAACACCCCAACTTCGGGGCATCTAATACAGCTTGGGGTAATATCAAGCCATAAGCTACAACCACAGCAATATCCGCTTTTAAATCAACAAAAGATTTTATTTCGGCGGGGTCTTGAAAATTCAACGGGTGACGCACATCTAGACCCAGACTCTCCGTTAACGACTGTACTGGGGAGGGTCGGTATTTTTTACCACGACCTGCAGGGCGGGGCGGTTGGCAGTAGATGGCCAACAGTTCATGCCCTGCGGTCACTAATGCTTCCAACACAACCACAGAAAAATCAGGCGTTCCCATAAAGACAATACGCATAACTCTTAGCCTTTTCGTTTCGTAAGTTTTGCCGCTTTGGCCAGCAGCATTTTGCGTTTCACTGGGCTAAGGTGGTCAAAGAACATCTTACCGTTTAAATGATCAATCTGATGTTGTACCGATGTCGCCCAAAGCCCAACAAAATCCCGCTCGACCATATCACCAACTTCATTCAAATATTCGACAGTAATCGCACGTGGACGTTCTATTTTAGCCCAGATATTCGGCAAGTTGGGACTGCCCTCTTCATGTTCACGCAGCTTTGCAGAGACATGCAAAACTTTCGGATTGGCCATGCGGACAGGTTGGTCGTGGCGGTCAGAACAATCGACGACTGCCAGCTGCAAGCTTTCGCCAATCTGGTTTGCACCCAAGCCAACGCCAGGCATCGCGTACATACTATCTAGCATATCTTGCCAAATTTGTTTGACCTCATCAGTAATATTGTCAATGGGCGTACACTTCATGCGCAACCGCTTATCAGGATACGGAATAAACCGGCGCACCGTCATCAGGCTGATGCCTGTTCTTTTTTAAGCTTTTGCATTTTCTTCGTGATCATGGATTTTTTCATACGGCTTAGATAATCGATAAACAATATCCCGTTTAGATGATCAATCTCATGCTGTGCACAAGTGGCCCAAAGACCGTTAAAATGCTTTTCACGCTCCTTACCTTCCAAATCCCAGAATGCAACTTTTACTTCCGCAGGGCGTGTCACGTCTTCATACATACCCGGGATGGATAAACAGCCCTCTTCATGGGTGTTTTCCTCTTCGCTTACCCAAGTCACAGTTGGATTAAACAAAACCATCGGTGTGGCTTCATCTTCTTTTTCCGTGCAATCCATCACAAACACGCGTTTTAGATTGCCCACTTGTGGTGCGGCCAACCCAACACCCGGCGCATCGTACATTGTCGCCAACATCGCGCGGCCCAAGGCCTGTGCATCTTCATCAATCCGCTCAAACGGGATGCACAGCTTTTTAAGGCGCGGGTCGGGATGGATTAGGATCGGTAGTATCATAACTGCGATTTAGGCGAAAGCGGGCTTGGGTTCAAGGCGCATCATTGTATCCCCTCATTGGTACAAAAATCCCCTTGCTACACGGGCTCCATTCAGTAGTCTTCGCCACATAGGAGAACCCCATGAATTTTGATACACTCATCGACCGCCGTAATACCCATTCAGCCAAATGGGACGCAATGGAAACCATATACGGCGTTAGCCCCGATGAGGGCATAGCCATGTGGGTGGCCGACATGGATTTCAAACCTCCACAATGTGTCGTTGATGTTCTTCATAAGATGACTGACCACGGGGTATTTGGTTATTACACAGATGACAAATCTTACAAATCCGCAATTTGCGATTGGATGTCAGACCGCCACGGCTGGCAGGTTGACCCTGCGGGCATATTCACCACCCACGGGCTGGTCAATGGTACAGGTCTTTGCGTGCAAGCTTTCACAAAGCCAGGTGACGCCATTATTCTGTTTACCCCAGTTTACCACGCCTTTGCCCGCGTGATTGAAGCCGCAGACCGCACGGTAACCGAATGTGTTCTGGCCAATAACAATGGCCGCTATGAAATGGATTTCGACGCATATGAAGCCTGTTTAACAGGTAAAGAAACGATGATGATCCTGTGTTCTCCGCATAACCCCGGCGGACGGGTTTGGACACAATCCGAATTGCAACAGGTCGCGGATTTCTGTGCCAAACACGACCTAATCTTAGTTTCAGACGAAATCCACCACGATCTGGTTTTTGCAGGTCACAAACATATTCCAATGCAGGTTGCGACACCTGAAATAACAAATCGTCTGGTAATGATGACCGCTACGACAAAGACCTTTAACATCGCAGGCGGGCACACGGGCAATGTGATCATCGAAGATCCCGCCTTACGAGAAGTTTTTGCCAAAGCAATGGCAGCAACAGGCACATCTGCAAACAGTTTTGGCCTTTATATGGCTGAAGCCGTTTACACAAAAGGGGCCCCTTGGTTGGATGAGCTGATCACATATTTGACAGAAAATAAACGCGTATTCGATGAAGGCATCAACGCTATCCCTGGCTTGCAATCAATGAATCTTGAAGCCACGTACCTTGCATGGGTAGATTTTTCGGGCACAGGTATGTCTCGAGACGAATTCACTGAGCGGGTGCAAAAAACTGCAAAAATAGCGACCAACCATGGCCCTTCATTCGGTTCAGGCGGCGACGCTTTCTTGCGCTTCAATCTAGGTTGCCCGCGCAGTGTGGTAGAGGATGCGGTGGCACGGATGCAAAAAGCGTTTAACGATTTACAGTAAGTCCATAAACCGTTGCATCCTCGGCTAAGGAACGCCATAAAGGGTTTGAATGTTACAGCAGGTAAACCGATGACGCATTATTTGGAATTTGAAAAACCATTGGCTGAAATAGAAGCCAAGGCTGCAGAATTACGCGTTATGGCGACTAAAAGCGAAGATGCTATTGACGTAGAAAAAGAAGCTGCGGCCCTTGATGAAAAAGCTAAAAAGCTACTAGTCAAGATGTACAAAGACCTATCTCCATGGCGCAAATGTCAAGTTGCACGCCATGCAGATCGCCCTCATTGTTCTGATTACATCAACGCAATTTTCACTGAATACACCCCGTTGGCAGGTGATCGTAATTTTGCCGATGACAATGCCATCATGGGTGGTCTGGCACGGTTCAACGACCAACCCGTGATTGTGATCGGCCACGAAAAAGGCAATGACACCCAGTCTCGCCTGCATCATAACTTTGGCATGTCCCGCCCCGAAGGGTACCGCAAAGCCATCCGCCTGATGGAGATGGCCGATCGTTTCAGCCTGCCAATTATCACACTGATCGACACACCAGGCGCATTTCCAGGCAAAGGTGCCGAAGAGCGCGGTCAATCCGAAGCCATCGCACGCTCCACCGAGAAATGCCTGCAAGTTGGTGTGCCAATAGTCTCTGTGATCATTGGCGAAGGAGGCTCAGGTGGGGCCGTTGCCTTTGCGTCAGGCGATAAACTGGCGATGCTGGAACACTCGGTCTACTCTGTAATTTCACCCGAAGGCTGTGCCTCTATCTTGTGGAAAGATGCTGATAAAATGCGCGAAGCTGCCGAAGCTTTACGCTTAACCGCACAGGATTTGAAACAACTGGGTGTGGCAGATGTAATCATCTCTGAACCCTTAGGCGGCGCCCAGCGCGACAAAACCAAAGCCATGGAAAATGTCCATAAAGAAATCACTAGAATGCTAAAAAGCCTTAACGGAAAGCCTCGCAAAAAACTGATCGCGGAGCGTCGTAAACGATTCTTGGACATGGGCAGTAAAGCATTGGTTGCATAGGGCGGACTTAAGCCCGTATATCACAATAATTATCGCCCCCATAACCATGATTTAGTCGATTAGACATTACTCGAAATAGCTTATGCCTTTTCCATTAGAACCTCTTCACTATGTTCTAAATTATCATCCTACCACATTAATTTAGTCGCCCGTTCAGGCCATTCTTTATCGTATGCCACGGCATCCATTTCACCTGCGGTTTGTGCTTTCAAGATCTGCCCCGCTGACGGCAATGTGCTAATATCTGGCCAGCTATCCACATCCCATAATCCGGCACGCATAACGGCCCGCGCACATTGAAAATAGACCTCATCGATATGAATTAATACCACGGAACGAGGCGGCTGACCCTTCACTGTAAATCGTTCCAACAGATCTGGCGCCACTGACACTTGGCCGCGCCCGTTTACACGTGTCACAGTGCTAGACCCTTTGGTCAACAGCATCAAAGCCACCCGCCCGTCGCACACAATATTGCGCAAACTATCCATACGATTGTTACCGCGCCGGTCAGGCATCGCTAGCGTTCTTTCATCCAACTCGAACACCACCTTACCGATGTCACCGCGCGGAGAGGCATCAACACCTTCGGGACCAACTGTCGCCAACGCACAAAAATTACTGGATTCTATCCATGCACGATATTCTGGTGTGATATACGTCGCAACCTTCACTGTGGCAGCCTTACTGGGTTTGCCGTAAATCGCCTCTAATTCTGCAAGATCCGTAACGATTGTCATGCGCCTAACGCTTTCAGTTTAAAGCCTGCCTCTGCAGCCAGCCGGTCAGAGGCAGTTTCGATCCGCACTTCCATCTCTTTCGTAAATTTTTCCAATCTCAATCCCTCAGGCATAGGCTCTAAATATTCAAAGACAACAACACCCGGGTAGCGCAAAAGTCCACGCTTTGGCCACATAACCCCCGCGTTAGTGGCAACCGGAATACAAGGTTTCCCCATGCGTTCACATATAACCGCAGCCCCGACTTTATAGGGCTTATAAACTCCAGGGGGCACACGCGTGCCTTGCGGATAAATTACCAGCTGCGCAACATCACCATTACGCTCGATCCCTTTCATCATTTGCCCCACAGCTTTTGATTTATCGCCACGTTTCACCGGGGCAGCGCCGATACGCATCGCATAAAAACCCAAAATCGGAGCCCACTTCAACTCGCGTTTCATCACGTAATTAGCACGCGGCAACAGATACATGTGTAAGATAACATCCAGAAAAGATTGATGCTTAGACGCAATCACAACATCACCGGCAGGCACCGTGCCGCGCGTTTCATAAGTAATCCCGCATAACACTCGTGCCAGCCATAAAACACCGGCACAAAACAGTTTCATAACTTTATAAGCCCAGTTACGTGACAAACCTGCAGGGATAGCCCCAGCAACACCAAGAACAAGCATCCAAAGATACATCAAAACGATAAACAAGATTGATCTGATATATTGTAAAATCAAAGCCATTTAAGAAATCCTTGCTAAAGCGCGGAACGCTGCTGCGCGGGTTGCCCAAAATGCCACCAATGCCGCTAGTGGTGGAATTAACAACGGAATGATCCAATGCCATCCGACAAAACCAAGGCCCGTTAAAAAGGCGCCTTCCTCAGCCGCTGACGGTAAGAAAAAGACCGCTAGCATGCCAAGTACAGTTCCCAGTAGCGCTCCGAGTAAAGCACGTAAGGTGAAACGGCGCACAAAGGCACGGGCAATGTATGTATCACGCGCCCCCACAAGGCGTAATACAGATATGACCTGTCCGTTAGCAACCAGAGCCGATTGTGCAGCCAGCGTGATCATTGCCGCGGTCGAGCCCGCAATTAACAGTATTGCCACAGTGCCCAAAATCCGCAGCCGGGTAGCAGCATTCACCAACGGGCGGCGCCAGCGCGTATGGTCATCCAAAACCGCTCCAGGTGCTTCGGCACTTAAACGTTGACGTAGCCCTTCCATATCAGGGCCATGGCCGGCTTCCAGCACCTCTACAAGGCGCGGAATGGGCAAGTCTTCCAGTGGCAGGTCAGGCCCGAACCAAGGCTCTAGTAGACGGCGTTGTTCATCATCTGTCATGACTCGCGAAGATGCAATGCCAGTTGTTGTATCCAGCACATTCAATACCGCATCCAACTGTGCTTGCATTTGACCTTCAGGGGCAGAAATGCGGATAGTTGTAGTTCGCGCCAGCTCATCTGACCAACGGTCGGCCAAACGGCCTGTTGCCAGCGATAAAGCTAAAGCAAACACTGCCAGAAAAGCCATAGAGCCGGCCGTAAATGTGGTCAGCCTTGCGGTATAACCAGAAGGCGGCACAACACTGTCAGCCGAAATATCACCAGCCAGCAATCCGCGAAGACCACTGTAAACACTGTGAAGTTGCCTCATAGATCAGCCCCTGCCAGATGCACTTGATTATTGGCAATCCGTAAAACCCGTGCAGGCACTTGCGATTTAGCAGTCCGGATCAACTGTAAATCATGGGTCGCAAGGATCACCGTTTTACCCATTTTATTCAGCTCAATCAGTAATCTTAGAATTTTCTGCGCCATTTCCCAGTCCAAATTCCCTGTAGGCTCATCCGCCAAAATCAGGTCCGGTGACATCACAACCGCACGGGCAAGTGCCGCACGTTGGCGTTCACCGCTGGAAAGTTCAGGCGGTAATGCATCCATATGCGCAGACAAGCCAACCCAGGCGATCAAATCTTGAAAGCCTTTATCGTCCAGTTCTCCGTCACGCCCCGAGACCTGTAACGGCATCCGGATGTTTTCATACATTGAAAGATGATCAACAAACTTGCAATCTTGATGCACCACCCCGATACGGCGTCGAATTTGCGCTATATCTTCGCGCTCTAAGCCGCGGACATCACGGTCAAGAATACGCAACGTACCGCGCACTGGCATCAATGCCTGATAACACAATCGTAGAAATGTCGTCTTTCCCGCCCCAGAAGGGCCGGTCAGAAAGTAAAAGCTACCCGGCGCCACATTTAAATTGACGTCCGTCAATATATCACGGCCACCATAACTAAAACCTGCGTCTTGCAATTGCAGCACTGTTCACTCCGAATCTTGTCTTGCATACCATCTATTACCTTAACGAATGTTGCAATCGCAACAAATCCAACAGATTGCTTGGAAAAACGAATTTTTATGGCTACAAGGGATATCAGGAATAATTCGATCAGCAAATGGTTGAGCAGCAAGAACGGGGATCATATGCGGCTAATATGCCCAAACTGCGTCGCGCAGTACGAAGTCGATGAAGACATCATCCCTGCTGAAGGGCGCGATGTGCAATGCGCTAACTGTGGCCACAATTGGTTTCAGGATAAGGTGCAGATGCTTTCTTCGAACGATGAGGTCCCTTCAGGCTCAGGCGACCCCGATAGTGATGTACCACCTGAATTATTTAATGATCTGGAAGGTAAGCTGGATACCGCATTTGTCAGCACCCGACGGGCAACCGCACCTGATCCAAACGACATGGAGCCAGAAACTCCACGGGATGATTTTCAGATTGAACAGCAACCTGCGGCACCCTCTAGTAAACTCGGTCAGGATGCTTTGGATATTCTGCACGCAGAGGCTGAATTTTCCAGCGGCGAGAAACCACCTGCTGCAAGTCAAGAAGCTACAATTGAGCCAGAACCAGCAATTGAACCTGTCGAAGAAATCAAAGACGATGACATCCAAACACCAATACCTGAAGCTTTCGAAGCAGTCTTGGCAGATGCAGTAGATGTTTCCGAACCTACGGCTGCAGATATCCTCGAGCCGGCCCCGGTAGAGCCTTCTGTTGAAATTGCAGAAATCCTAAAGCAAGTCAGCGACAATGTTGTGGCTGAACCCCCGGTTCAAGAAGCTGCAGAAGAAAAACCGATTTCAGAAGAAAATGATGATCTGGATGAAATCCGCCGCCGTATTCTAGAGCTGGAAGAACAAGAAAGCAGCCCTGCACAAGCTGAAGATGAAGCCAGTGTGGAAGCCAAAACACCCGATATACCGCCTCAGCCAGAACTACCTGAAGCTTTGGACATTCCTGATTTTGACCCTATCCCGGCAGAAATCACACAAGGCGGGGATAATCCTTTTTCACGGCCAGCATCAAATGGTGCACGTGAAACCATGCAAACGTCGCCGTCATCAACTGAACGTCAGTATGAAGAGAATATCCCTTTTGAAGAAGAAACTCCTGCCTCAAAGCAACACTCTATTAACCGCGAAATTGAAGACCTTATAGGTTCGCAAACGCCTTCTGCAAGCACAACGGATAACACGCAAGACAGACCTGTGCGCAAAATAGCACCGCGTCCTTTTCCAAATATTGGCGATACCGATGATTTATATGACGCCGCAGAAGAACAAGGTGACCAAAAGCCGGCAGAACAGCGAAGGGTAACCCCTAAAGATATGTTCCAGGATGTGGATGAACTTAGTTCTGAGATTGCCAGTGAGGCTGAACAAAGCCCTGTTGAAATTCATCATCCGACAGCCATCAGCACAACAGGTCAATCCAAAGGTAGCTTTATAAGGGGCTTTAAATACGCGCTTATAATATATATTCTGATCGCTGTTTTATACATGTTCACGCCACAGATTGTGAAACAAATTCCACAAGCCGAAGGTTTTCTAAACATCATAACTTCACTGGTTGAAATGGTTACTGGTCTGCTTAACCCATTGATTGAGGCCATCAAGGCTATGGTTGGCTAAGTTTAAAACCGATCCAGCAAACGATCTAAATAATCCAATTCCAATTGTGGGCGGGTACGTTCACCTGACCTGCGGCGGATTTCATCCAGTATTTCCTTAGAGCGGCGCAATTGCTCATCTGATTGCAATATCTGTTGATTGCTTTGTGCCGCCCCTTGTCGTGCGGCTGAGCGCCCCAGCGGGTCTTGCCCATCCGGTCCTGAGGTTTCGCCATTTTCTTGTCCTTCACGGCGTTGGCCGCCACCTGCCTGCTGATTAGCTTCATTCAGTTTTTGCATGCCTTGCCGTAAAGCTTCCACCGCATCAGCCTGATTATCCAGCGCTTCGTCGCCGCGCCCTTCTTGCAGATTATCCCGCGCTTGGCCCATTTGCCGTTCGGCCTCACGCAAAGCCTCACGTGCAGCTTGACCTGCTTGACTGTCATCGGGGGCCAGCCCGTTCATTTGTTGTTGCATCAATTCGCGCAATGCTTCTTGTCGCCCAGCCAAATCACTTTCCCGCCCCGGTTGCTGACCATTATTTTCCTGACCCTCTTGGTTTTGCGATTCTTGATTTCGGTTAAACTCTTCTTGCATCTCTTGAAAATTCTGATCTGCTAAATCTTGTTGTTCGCGCAATGTATCTTGCAAGCCCTCGCCGTCACCTTGCTGTTCATCGCCTTTGCCAGAGCTACTTTGCGTTACTTGCATATTTTCCAGCATCTGCTGTAACTGATCCAGTAATTCCTGCGCTTCTGCCATGCGGCCCTGTTCCATCAGTTCTTGAATACGGTCCATCATTTCTTGGATCATATCTGGTGAGATTTGCTGAATATTCTGATTATCCGCCTGTTCATCTTGCGGCTTCGCGTTTTCTGCCAATTGACGCATATACTCATCTGTAGCTTTGCGCAGTTCTTCCATCAATTCGGCTATTTCATCATCTGTTGCCCCGTTTTTCATCGCTTCTGACAGGCGTTCTTGCGCCCGTTCCAGCCGCGCAGCTGCATCAGATAAATCACCATCTTCGATCAATAAAGCGGCACGCCATAAGGTTTCAGAAACGTCTTGTATCATAGCATCATCTATGGGTCGCATAGCCGCATAGCCAATTTTTCGAATAACTGACCGCACCATCAAATATGCTTTTTGGTTCGAAAATCCGTCTTCAGGTAAATACGTCAGAGTTTTCAAGATCATTGCAACCTGATCAATATTGCCTCTGTTCCACAATATATCGCGCCGTTGTTCAACAAGGGCCGCTGCCAATGTGTCAAAAAACCGTTTACCCGGCATCAGCATCAATACCGGCTCAATCGCAGCTGTATTTCCAACATCATCATCAACATACAAGTTGATGATGACAGGTAAACCTGCCCAAGGGTGCTTTGAAAAATCTTCAACCACGGTTTCAGTAAAATCCTTGATGTTCGCATTAAACGGCAAGGATAATTCAAAACGGATAGGTGTGATGTTTTCAGGTGTTAAGGTCAAACCGTGACGGCGCACCAGCTTATCCATATCCAGCGCAATCACAACGCTACCACCAGTGATCCCGTAATCATCTTTTGCCGCATAGGGTAGTTGCACAGAGCCTTGAACCGTGCGGCTAATCTCGCCAGTCAACTCAACTGTTGGCGGCGTGTCAGGGATCACATTAATGTGCCATTGCGCAACGGTTTTAAAACCTTTTTTCAAAGTTACAGTACCCGATTGCATCACTTTGAAACTATGCTCTTCAGTCAGAGTTTTTTGATCCTTCGTCAGAGTTGCCACATCGCTGATAATCTCTAGTTCAAAAGCACCGTAACTGCGTAGAATCAATTCTGTCCCGACAGGAAGGTCCAACACTTTATCCGCATCCAGTGTATTTAGATAAATCGACGGAAACTCAGTGTATGCAGGTGGTTCGGCCCAAGCTTCATAGCTGATAATTGTTCCAGATGTGCCGCTGGCCAAATCCTGTAAAGTTTCGGTTAAGGTTTGCCCAGTATTGGCCCGTCCAAAGAGGATTGCACTGGCAAAAAACATTAAAGCGATCAATCGCAAGGCCCAAGGATCACGTCGCGCCAGCCTGACATATGGGGCGTCCACATCCAGCTTTTCGGCTTCTGCCGCCATACGTTCTTGATGCAGCTTCCATAATTCAAGCGTATCTGCATCATCTGCGCCACTTAACGGGCGATCTACAAGAGCGATAACAGGATTGCCTTTTGCATGTGCATCAAGCCGTAAAATCGCTTGATCACGGCTGGCAAGTGTAAAACTGCGCAAACCGCGCCACAAAAACCACAAAAATACCGCGCTTAAAGCCGCATATAACCCAATATCATAGGGGGTGGGCAACAGCAAATGCGTTTGCCAGATTAGCAGGCTAAAAATCGTCAGGCCAAGCATTGCTGCAGGCCAATACGAGTGGATCAAGCGTTCAAAGTTCAACGCGGCACCAGACAAACTTATCTTTAGTCGCAATGATCCACTCAACGCGCTTAAGGGTCTTTTTGTCTTACGCTTTGATCGCGCCATCAGTTGCCTTTTGTTAAAGCCATGTCGGAATCTTATCCCGGTTTATCATCTCATCATAGCTTGGACGCGGGCGAATGACAGCAAATTGATCGCCGTTCACCAAAACTTCGGGGATCATCGGGCGGGTATTATACTCTGACGACATCACCGCCCCATAAGCTCCCGCTGATCGGAACGCCACTAAGCCGCCATCCGCCACAGGGGGCATGTCGCGGTGTTTGGCGAATGTATCACCAGTTTCGCAAACTGGGCCAACAATATCCACAGTATTTAAATCAACACCAATTGCAGGCTCAATCACAGGGATAATATCATGATGCGCCTCATACATTGCAGGGCGTATCAAATCATTCATTGCAGCGTCAACAATTAGAAAATCACACCCTTCACCGGCTTTGTTATAAATCACCGAAGTGACCATAATCCCTGCATTACCTGCCACCAGACGGCCCGGCTCAATCTCGATCTCAAGGTTCATACCGCCAACAGTTTCACGAATAACCTGACCATAATCTACTGGCAAAGGTGGGGCTTCATTAGAACGCGCATAAGGAATACCCAAACCACCACCCAAATCCAAGCGGCGGATATTATGACCATCTTCCCGTAATTGTTCGGTAAGTTCGCGTACCTTCAAGAAAGCATGCCGAAATGGTTCAAGATCAGTTAACTGGCTACCGATATGGACATCCACACCGATCACATCAATGCCGTCCATCGCTCCCGCTACCGCATAGACCCGGCGTGATTGGGCAATCGGAATGCCAAACTTATTATCGGATTTTCCTGTGGCAATTTTTGCGTGTGTCTTGGCATCAACATCAGGGTTCACCCGCAATGTGATCGGCGCCACAACACCCAATTCTAGCGCAACCGCATTCAGCACAGCTAATTCCGGCTCACTTTCAACATTGAACTGCCGAATGCCCCCCAGCAACACCGCGCGCATTTCATCACGGGTTTTACCAATGCCTGAAAAAACAATGCGTTCGCCCGGAACCCCTGCCGCCTTGGCGCGCAGATATTCCCCGATCGAAACCACATCCATACCCGCACCCAAATCCCCCAGTATCTTAAGCACTGCGACATTCGAATTGGCCTTGACCGCATAACAAACCAGATGATCCATACCATCCAAAGCTTCATCAAACACCCGAAAATGTCGTTCTAATGTTGCTTGTGAATAAGCATAAAAAGGTGTGCCAACACTGGCAGCTATTTCAGCGATAGAAACATCTTCAGCGTATAACACGCCGTCTTTGTAAATAAAATGATCCATGGGTTCCTTACAGAATTGGCCGTGTGCGTAGGTACAAGTACAAAGGCAAGCCACAAGAGATGCCCAAACCGACCGTAGCGGCAATAGCGATAGGTGCAACCCAATAGTCTTTGCGCGCATAGACTTCAGCCAAGACCCAGACGATCACGGCAATCATACCAATGACCGTAGGGCCAGAACCGATCATTGCGCAAATATCAAACCCGTTTGCGATATACCACATTATCGATTGTGCGGCTCCAAAAATCGCCAGCCCTAGATACATCCAGCGCAAAATCATCTTATTGCACCAAGCTCACACGCGGCAAAGGATCGCCCTTTACACCACATGATACGGCACCAAAACCAAGTGCTACCACCACAAGTAAACGTAAAGCCATCAGCCCATCTCCTTCATCCAACGCGCCGCCTGTTCGCGCACCCGCACAGGTGCAGTGCCGCCATAACTGAGCCGTGAAGCCACTGAATTATGCACGCCAAGCACCCCAAAAACAGCATCCGTAATATCTGCACAAACTGATTGCATCTGCGCAAGTGTCAAATCAGGCAGGTCAACCCCGTCATCTTCAGCCATTTTCACCAATGCGCCTGTCACATGATGCGCATCGCGAAAAGGCATTCCAAGCGCGCGCACCAGCCAGTCAGCCAAATCCGTAGCGGTTGAAAATCCGGTTGCAGCTGCCACCTCAAGACTATCTTTATTAGGAACCATATCGCCAACCATGCCAGTCATTGCCGCCAAGGCCAACATCAGGCTGTCGGCGGCATCAAACACTTGTTCTTTGTCTTCTTGCATGTCTTTGGAATAAGCCAAAGGCAAGCCCTTCATGATCGTCAACAATGCCACAAGAGAGCCATTGATCCGCCCAACCTTAGCGCGGATCAATTCAGCCGCATCAGGGTTTTTCTTTTGTGGCATAATGGATGAACCGGTACTGAAGCGATCCGACAAAGTCACAAACTTGAACTGTGCTGATGACCAGATCACCAGCTCTTCAGCGAAACGACTAAGATGTGTCGCACATATCGAAGACGCTGACAGGAATTCCAAGGCAAAATCCCGATCTGAAACCGCATCCAATGAATTCGCAGACGGGCGATCAAAACCCAAAGCACTTGCCGTCATGTACCGATCTATTGGAAAACCCGTGCCTGCTAAGGCTGCAGCTCCTAAAGGGCTTTCATTCATCCGCACCCGTGCGTCTTGCATCCGTGAGCGGTCACGGGCAAACATTTCAACATAAGCCATCATATGATGGCCCCAGGTCACTGGCTGAGCGACTTGCAAATGGGTAAATCCCGGCATCACCACATCAGCACCAGCCTCAGCTTGCGCCAGCAAAGCTTTGATCAAAGCTTCCAATCCCGTAATTGAAGCATCATATTGATCACGCACCCACAGCTTGAAATCCAAAGCCACCTGATCATTGCGCGACCGCCCAGTGTGTAATCTACCTGCCGCCTCACCAATCAAATCCTTCAAACGGGCTTCCACATTCATGTGGATATCTTCTAACGCTCTAGAAAATTCAAACTCACCTGCGTCAATTTCTGACAAAACCGTGAGCAGGCCTTCCCGAATAGCATCAGCATCGCTATGTGTAATAATACCCTGTTGGGCTAACATCGCTGCATGTGCGCGTGACCCTTCGATATCTTGATGCGCCATACGCTGATCGAAATCGATCGAGGCATTAATCGCCTCCATAATCGCGTCTGGGCCGCTGGCAAAACGCCCGCCCCACATTGCATTCGATTGTTTTTTGTCCGACATATAAGTAACCAAAGTTAAAGAGGCCTGTGAATGACCCGAAAGTTTCTATTTGCCATGCTATACGCCGCCACAACGCTGGGCGCAAATCCTGTCTTGGCCGAACCCCTGAATTTATTGGAAATCGAAGAGCTGCGCACGGGAGATATGAAAAAACTCGGTTTTCATGCGGAACCTAAAAACATGGCACCTGTAGGGTTTTTAGATGTGAATGGAAAGAAAACCAATCTGGATGTATATAAAGGTAAGGTTGTGCTGCTCAACATATGGGCCACATGGTGCCCACCCTGCCTTGCAGAGATGCCTTCGATTGACGCCTTACAGGCAGAGCTCGGCGGTGATGACTTTGCGGTTGTAACCGTTGCCATGGGCCGCAACCCGGTTGTCGCGATTAAGAAATTTTTCGCAGATACTAACATTAAACATTTGCCCATCCTACGCGACCCAAAGCAAAAATTTTCCCGCGCCAATGGCATATTCGGCTTACCTACAACCATCATATTGAACACAGATGGCAAAGAGATTGCCCGTATGCCGGGGGAAGCGGATTGGCATTCAGATGAAGCAGTGGCTTTGCTAAAAGCTCTACTGCCAAAACCGAAAACTAAAACCGAAAGCTAAATTTGCTCTCAACGATAGCAATCAAAGGCAAACTGTGTCATCTCAACAGATATGACACATCCCACACGCATCAGCGCCCAAATCGCCTTCCTGACCGAAGCCGATAAACTTAAATCCGTCCTGCGCGGCACATCATTATGTGACAATTCACGGCGTGAAAACTCTGGCGAGCACAGCTGGCACGTCGCCTTATACGCGCTGATTATGGCAGAGCATGCCGTCACTCCTGTTAACATTGATCGTGTCATCAAAATGCTGTTGATCCATGATCTGGTGGAAATAGATGCCGGCGACGCACCTATTCACGGGCAACATGACCCTGTGGAACAAGTTGAAAAAGAACAGCGCGCAGCTGATCGTATATTTAACCTGTTGCCACAAGATCAGGCAAAAAACCTGCGCGCCCTTTGGGATGAATTTGAAGCTTCCGAAACCGACGATGCAATTTTCGCCAAATCCCTTGACCGCGCTCAACCGATTGTTTCAAACCTTGAAACCGAAGGGCAATCCTGGACCGACTACAACGTTACCTATGAACAAGTAAAATCCCGTGTCGCCGTTAAAATCCAACGTGGCGCTCCTGCATTATGGGATGCTCTGAAAACCCGGGTTGAGGCATGGTTCGCGCAGATATAGACAGCACCACAAAACGCAACGAACCCTCCCACTCATCAACAGCAGCATCAAAGATGCCTTATTCCCGTTGGGCCCAGCCCCCTGCGCTACCGCTTGGGGGTTATCAATCTGGGAAATAATTCTTGATCAATTCGCCGATATCCAGCGCAGTTTTCACACGCGTTCCCTATATTCCTTAAGTGTATTTTCTTCAACTTTTTCGAGAACATCCTGATCATACCCATGCGTACACTTCGTGCACGCCGATCACACTGCGCATTTGGCCATCATGCCTGAAACTTTAACGCATCATCCCTTGCACCTGCTTATGCCGATAACAGGTCACAGTATGATCATTCACCATACCCATCGCCTGCATGAACGCATAAACAATCGTTGGTCCACAAAAATTGAAGCCACGCTTTTTTAGGTCTTTGGATATTTGCGTCGATAGATCAGTAAACGCAGGTACATCAGCGGCTGTCTTGCAATTATTCTGCAATGGTTTACCATCGACAAACCCCCAAAGATAATTGTCAAATCCAATATCCGCATCAATTTCCTGCCAGGCTCGCGCACCTTTAATTGCAGCATTAATCTTACCGCGATGCCGCACAATACCCGCATCTCCAAGCAACCGGTTAACATCTGCCTCACCGAATTCAGCCACTTTATGAGGATCGAACTCGGCAAAAGCCGTGCGAAATCCATCGCGTTTTTTTAAGATTGTTAACCAGCTAAGCCCAGCTTGAAATCCGTCCAAGACCAGTTTTTCCCATAAAGCTCGCGCATCCCATTCTGGAACGCCCCATTCTTCATCATGGTATTTGATATAAATTGATTCATTTCCAACCCAACCACAGCGCTCACACATAATAATCCTCATAGTTTCAATACGTTACATTGTTACTAAGGAGTTTACTAAATTTAGAACAAAATTGGAACATTTAACTTTAAATTAGGAAATATCTAGGCATAACAATTGCAACC